>Ga0209542_10003001_pt1 | contig 36829 bp, 38 predicted proteins | sample RifCSPhighO2_01_FD_184028 | JGI IMG/M metagenome (GOLD analysis project Ga0209542, IMG submission 184028) | Soil microbial communities from Rifle, Colorado - Rifle CSP2_plank highO2_0.1 (SPAdes) (version 2) | ecosystem: Environmental > Terrestrial > Deep subsurface > Rock core/Sediment ...
TTTCAACCGGAGGGGTTTTTGACGGAAAAAAGGATGGTTTGTATGGGGAAGACGACACTCCAAATCCGCAGACGTATTACGGACGCTCCAAGTATTTGGGCGAATTAATAGTGCGAGGCATGCTGAATGACTATATTATTGCGCGCACCTGCTGGCTTTTTGGCGGCGGACCGGGGAAGGACAAGAAATTTATTTCAAAAATTATCAGCCAGTTTGAAAAAGCCGAAATTAAAGCGGTTGACGACCAGTTCGGCTCGCCGACTTTCGCGAAAGATTTTATAAAGACGCTTTGCGGTTTAATTAAGGACGGCAAAACCGGAATTTTTCATATTGTTAACGGCGGGGCGTGTTCTCGTTTTGAGGAGGCGAAAGAGGCGGTAAAAATTTTGGGAGCAAAAACAAAAATAACACCCGTTTCCTCGGACAGCTTTCCGGAAAAAACACCGGTGATTTTTAATCAGGGCCTTATTTCACGCGCCGTTTCACTGCGCCCTTGGCAGGAGGCATTACGGGAATATATTGAAAAAGAATGGAAGTAGATTTTATACATAAAAATGAATGCAGAATTTGCGGCGGTACCGATATCGTTCGGGTGCTTGATTTGGGCTCAATGCCTCCGGCAAACGCTTTTTTAAAAAAAGATGATTTGGAAAAAGAAGAGCGAATTTTCCCGCTCGCCGTTTATTTTTGTAAAGACTGCGGACTTTTACAGCTTTTGGACGTTGTTAATCCGAAAATATTATTTGGAAACTACCATTATATGACGTCCACAAGTCCTCCGCTTGTCCGGCATTTTGTCGGGTCGGCCGCTATCCTTGCCAAAAAATTTATTAAAGAAAAAAGCGATCTGGCGGTTGAAATTGGAGGAAACGACGGCGTATTGCTTCATGAGTTGAAAAATTCTTGCACGGTTTTGAATGTTGAGCCGTCAAAAAATATCGCCGAGTTATCCAGAGAACGCGGGGTTGAAACACTTAACGAATTCTTTACGAGCGATGTTTCCAAGATAATTTTAAGAAAGCATGGCCCGTCTCGGCTGATTGTTGCCAATAATGTAATAGCCCATATAGACGACATTCAGGACGTTTTTCGTGGAGTGTCGGAGCTTTTAACCGATGACGGGACTTTTGTTTTTGAGACGCACTGGGTCGGAAATTTGATTGGTGAAGGCGGGTTTGACCAGATTTACCACGAACATCTTTGTTATTTTTCTCTGCGCCCGCTGATTTTTTTGGCTGAAAAATTTGGATTAAAAATCTTTGATGTCGAGCTTATTCCGGTGCATGGCGAATCGCTCCGGGTGTATGCGGGAAAAAAACAAAAGGTTTTCGATTCGGTTGCGGCGCTTTTGAATAAAGAAAAAGAGCTGGGCCTTCACGACCCGGAGACATTTTTAAGTTTTTCAAAAAAGGTTGAAAAAAACAAAAAAGATTTGACCGACTTATTAACTCGGCTAAAAAAAGAAAAAAAGGGCATTGCCGGTTACGGAGCTACGGCAAAAGGCAATACGCTTTTAAACCACTTCGGAATAGACAACAAAACGATTGATTTTATCAGCGATACCACTCCTCTTAAACAAGGGCTTTTTGCGCCCGGCTCTCATATACCGATTTATTCCAGAGAATCTTGGCCTCGAGTTCCCGATTATTTTCTTTTGCTTGCCTGGAATTATGCCGATGCTATAATCGCAAAAGAAAAAGAATACAGGGATAAAGGAGGAAAATTTATCATTCCGGTTCCCGAAGTTAGAATTGTTTAGTTGTTTTATGAATTGCCCTATTTGCGGATTTTACTCTGAAGATTCATTAACCGCCGCGCGCTTGCCCCGTTTTTTCCGGTGTCCGAATTGTTCGGGCTATTTCCATCGCGAAAAAAACATTCCCCGCTATGAGGAAACATATTTTTTTGAAAAAACAAAACCTTCTGTTTTCGGCCGTGTTGTTTCCAAATTATTGGGTGTTTTTTCCGTTTTATATTTAGAAAGAATTAAAAAACTTCTTTCCCAAAAAAACGGGCTTATTCTTGATTACGGGTGCGGGGACGGAAGGCGCGTTTCGTATTTAAATAAAAAAGGATTTTACGCGGACGGATATGATCCGTCGGAATCCGCCGTGCGTTTGGCGCAAAAAAACAGCATATCGGTATTTTCCGAAATACCGCAAAAGAAGTACGATTTAATGATGTTTTGGCACAGCCTTGAACACTCGGATCAGCCGTTTCTAGATATTCAAAATTGCAAAAAATATCTTTCCGCGAACGCCAAACTTCTTATAGCCGTTCCGAACGCGGATAGTTTTGGGGCTTGGATCGCCCGCGATCGATGGTTTGGATACGACTGGCCGTTTCATCGCGTTCATTTTACGCCCGAGGCCGTAAAGGTTTTATTGGAAAAAAACGGCATCCGCCTTTTATCCGTTGACTATTTTAATCCGGAATACACGTTGGCTTTTACGGCCCAGACCTTTTTAAATCTCTTTTTGCCGAAGAATGTTTTTTATAGCGCGGTTTCCAACAGGCGAAAAGAATTCGGCGGATTTAAGACCGCCTCGCTAAGTGCGCTGTCTTTGGCACTGCTTTTGATCTTTTCTCCTTTTTTGCTTATTTTTTATATCATAGAACTTATTGCCAAGAAAACCGGATCAATTATTGTGATTGCCCAAAACCAATAATTTGTGTGGAAAAAATATAAAACAGAAATTTTAATTTTTTGTCTCGCGTTCGGGGTCCGTTTTATCTACGCGATGGCGGTTTGGTTTTTGTACGGACAGCATCCGTTTATCGCGTATTCAGACGCGGAATCATTTATCAGGGCCGCGGAAAATATTTTATCCCATGGCGTTTTTAGCGAATCGTATAGCGCCCCCTTTATTCCCGACTCTTTGCGCACCCCCGGATACTCTTTATTTTTGGGTCTTTTTTTGTGGCTTAAAGTTTCGTTTGCGGGGATAGCTATAATTCAGAATTTTTTTGCGGGCATTACGGCCGTTTTAATTTACCGGCTCGCGAAATTATTGTTTTTTTCCGGATCGGCCGGGGTTGTTGCCGCCCTAATTTTTTCTTTGGAGCCGGTATCAATCTACTGGAGCAATTTGCTGATGTCGGATAGTCTTTTTGGTTTTCTTCTGATTTCGGCGGTTTATTTATTTGCCAAAAATCGTCTTTATTGGTTTGCGGCCGTATTGGGGCTCTCCGCGCTCGTAAGGCCGGTAGGATTGTATTTTTTTCCTCTTTTTTTGACGGCATACTCGCTGCGCGTTTATTTTGAAAAATCGCAGAATATTTTTTCCGTGTCTAAAAAAGCCCTGATCATGATTTGCGTATTTTTGGCCGTCCTTTCCCCGTGGTTTTTGAGAAACAAAATCGTTTTTGACTCGTGGGAGTTTTCCAGCGCCGGCTGGGTGAATTTAACCATATTTACTCTTTCGGAGTTCGGACGCCAGAACCAAATCCTCGTTTTAATACCCAGCATGGCGCCGGATTATCCCGGACGCGGCGCCACATACGAGGACGATCGCGATCTTAGAAATATAAATTTTTATAAAAATCAGTTCACTCGGATTGTTTTTGGCCATCCGTGGGAGTATTTTAAATTTCATTTTGGTTCGGCTGTTAAGGTTTTTAATTATCACGGCTATCAATATTTGGCAAAAGAAGTATTACAAGCAAAAATATCCGGATTTTCGGATAGAGCTGCGTATTCAGCGGTATCCGCCGGAAACGCGCTTTGGCTTTTAATTTACGGATTCGCTGTTTTTGGGTTTTGGAAAAGGGAGGCGCGTTTCTGGCAGATATTTTTTGCGGCGCTCATCATCCTCAATGTGTTGTTGTTGGGGAATAACGGGCTCATGCAGGGAGGGCGCTACTCTTTACCGGTGATGCCTTTTGTGTTATTGTTGGGTGGATACGGGATATGGATATTCAAAAAATCATTCGATACTTAATAACCGGAGGAGTTTTTGCCGTAATTCTTGTAACGCCGTTTTATATTTCTAGGGCGCTGTTTTTTCCGTACATTACCGGCAAGGGCTTTATCTTTCGTATTGCTGTTGAAATCATATTTGCTTTGTGGATTATTTTGGCAATACTTGATAAAAATTACCGCCCAAAGTTGTCGCCCGTGCTTTGGGCGGCAGGAGCGGTTGTTTTTGTTTTAACCCTTTCCACGATTTTCGGAGCTGATCATTACCGTAGTTTCTGGTCAAATTACGAAAGAATGGAAGGACTGATCAGCCATTTTCATCTCCTTGCTTATTTTTTGGTTCTTGCCGGCGTCTTTAAAACATCTGTTGATTGGCGGAGGTTTTTTTATGCCGTTTCGGTGTCGGGCGCTGCAATGGCTCTTTACGGCTATCTTCAGGCTTTCGGCCTTACCGCGATTTCGCTTCAAAGCGGCATTAGAGCCGACGGGACATTCGGCAACGCAAGTTATATGGCTGTTTTTATGATTTTAAACGCCTTTATTGCCACGCATTTGTTTTTTTCCGAAGAACGAAGGTGGCTAAAAATAATTTTTGGACTTCTGGCCGTTCTTGAAGTCCCGGTAGTCTTTTTAACCGCGACAAGGGGCGCGATTTTGGGTCTTATGGGCGGCGCGGTTCTTCTTGCCGTATTATTTTCATTTTTGGCCAAGGACCGTAGAATTCGCTCGGCCTCAATAAGCATCGTTGCTTCCGTATTTGTCCTTGTCGCTGTTTTTATTTTCGCTCAAAACACCGATTTTGTCGCTCAAAATTACGTTTTTCAGCGCTTCAGAAATCTTGATTTTTCGGAACGCACCGTGCAGTCGCGTTTTATCATCTGGGGAATGTCTATTGAGGGCTTAAAGGAGAGGCCGGTTTTGGGCTGGGGTATGGAAAATTACAATCAGGTTTTTAATAAGTATTACAAACCGGAACTTTGGCAGCAGGAGCAATGGTTTGACCGTTCTCACAACATTATTTTTGACTGGCTGACACATGGCGGGATTCTTGGTCTTTTGGCGTATCTGTCGCTATACGGCTCGGCGATCTATGTTTTGTGGCGCGGGTATGTTCGCAGTAAGTTGTTTGAGAATTTAGCGGTCGCGGCGGTTTTTACCTCGCTTCTTGGGGCGTATTTTATACACAATTTTTTCGTTTTTGACAACCTTGTATCGTATATTCTTTTTTTCTCTGTTTTGGCTTTTGTTCATTTTCTTTATGCGCAGACTGGCAAGAGCACGGCTCTCACCAGCGCTGGTGAGAGCCGTGCTCTTGCCAGTCTTGCCATAACTCCGGCGAAATTGCTTGGATCGGCGTTTGTCGTGCTTGCCCTTGTTGTCTCTCTTTACTTTTTGAATGTTAAGCCCCTATTGGCCAACACCCGTCTTTTACAAGCTCTAAAAGATGCCAACTCTCAAGGACAAAATGTTGATTTGATTTTGTCCGATTTTGAAAAAGTTTTCAGCTATCGGACATTTGGAACCGGAGAAGCCAGGGAACAGCTAATCTCTTATGTCAACGCCATTGCCAGATCCGGTGTGGACCCGTCTTTAAAAGACAAGGCTTTTAAATTGTCCTTAAGCGAGTTTGAAAACCAAGTAAAAGAATCGCCCAACGATGCTCGCGGTCACATATTTTTATCGGCTGTCTATAACCATTTGGGCCGTAATGAAGAGGCCTTGTCTTCCGCCATGCGCGCCCTTAAACTTTCTCCTAAAAAACAAAGCATCATGTTCCTTGTGGCCGATTATCTTTTGGTTTTGGGAGATGCCCAAGGCGCGTATGAGGCGGTAAAGACCGCTTACGAGTTGGACAGAAGTAATGGCGCCGCAGCTGTCAATTTTGCGGCGGTGGCAATGACGGTCGGCCGGCAAAACGAAGCCGAAAAGGTTTTGTTGGAACATTTTGGACAGCTTGCGGTCCCTGATCAGCAGATTATTAATGCCTATGCCAGAGTCGGCCGTTATGATTTGGTTCGCGATTCGTGGCTCGAGCTTATTAAAGACGAGCCGTTAAAAGCCCAGCATCACGTGAACTTGGCGGCAACATACCTTGAATTGGGAGAACGCCAAAAATCAATAGAGGAACTTGAACGCGCGATTGAGCTGAATCCGGCTTTTAAGGGGCAGGGAGGGGATTTTCTTATAAATGAAATAAAGGCGGGAAGGAATCCTTTGAGTAGGTGAGTGAACCGGTGTTTTGTTTTAACTCTCGCATCTGACAAGTTATCCACAGGCCGCTATTTGCGGCCCTTTTTATTAGGGTGGATAATAAGCACAAGGGTATTTTTATATACCTGAAATGGTCTGAATTTTAATAATTTTTTATTATTAATAATTATTATTAGCTCATAATTATAAGCATAAAAATATGCAAAAAGTTTCAAGTTTTTTTGATACTCGTCGGATCAGCGGTATAGTCGCCGCAACAGTTTTGTCGCTTCTTTTGGTCGCGGGGTTCACGTACGGTGTAACCACAATAAGCACAAATATAAACACAGCAGGGACGCTTACAGTTTCAGGCACTTCGGCATTTACGGGCAACATAACCTCTGCGGGCAACATAAACGCAACAGGTACATTGCAGGTTACTGATGCTTTTACAGCTTATGGCGCTGTAACTTTGGGCGATGCCGTCACAGACAACATTACTATTACCGGCAACGCCACATCGTCAAATTCGCTTTTCGTAACAGGTACAGCCAACTTTAAAGGTCTGGCCAGCACCTCGCAGTTGGTCGTCGGCGGTCAGGGCACAAATGGAACCATCAGCGGAATGATTATCGGGACATGCGATTTGACGGCTCAAACTTTTACCGCCTCAACAACGAAGACTGTTTATTGCAGTAACGCCACAGGAGTTAGGGCGGGTGACAAGGTTTTTGTGTCGGCCACATCCAGCTTGGCTGTGGGTGCCGTTAACGAATTGTGGCTCGTTGCTCTTACGGGCGCAGCGTCATCAACCGTAAGCGGTCGGATTGATGTGGATATTATGAATATTGTCGGCAAAACATCCCCAACAATTGCCGGAACACTTAACTTTTGGGCAGTGCGATAATTTAGAAGTTTAATTAAAAACTAAATTATCGCCTATGAAAAAAATCTATCTGACGATTTTAACTTCCCTCCTGCTTCCTGTTGCGGCGCTTGCCGCCTTAGGCGATTTTACTTTTGACGGCAATGTTGATTTAACGCTAAACGGAGTAACCGTAGATGTTGCCGGAAGCGGTTTTACGGCGGACTTGATTGAAGTTGAGGCAAGTACGTTTACCATAGGAATTTCCCCCGGAGGTGGTTTTGAGGTAACGTCAAGCGATCGGAGAAAAATGCCCGCCACCGTGGTAGGGTCTTTGGAGGTGGGATTCGCGTGCACAAGCTCTTTTTCAAGAACAACCGTTTCTAACCCATCTAACGCGCCATTTGCCACAACTACACTAACTGTCTCATCCGAAACCTGCGCCACTGAAAGCGGTGGTACTAGCGGCGGAGGCGGTGGCGGAGGCGGCGGAGGAGGTTCCGCGCCGTATGTTCCTTCGCAAACAGCCGAGCCGGCCGTCCCTGCGGTACCAACCGTTACTCCGGCGGTTCCATCCGCGGCAGCGCAACCTTCGGCCCAAGCTTTGGCGGTTAGCCCGGCTTTCAACCGCTTGCTGACTATTGGTTCAAAAGGAGAAGACGTTAAACGGCTTCAACAATTGCTTAACTCCGATCTGGATACAAGAATCGCTGCTTCCGGCGTCGGATCTCCGGGACAGGAAACAGAATTTTTCGGCTCTCTTTCGGGGCAGGCAGTACAGAAATTCCAAGTCAAGTACGGTGTAGCCAACCCCGGCGATGCCGGCTACGGCTTGGTAGGACCGAAAACGAGGGCTAAACTCTCTGAAGTGTTTGGAGAGGCTCCTGCTGCGGCTCCGGCCGCAACACCGGCTGTTCCGGCAACACCAGTGGCTCCGTCAGCCGTTTCATCTACATTTGGCAGGGGACTTGGCATGGGGACAACGGGCGAGGATGTTAAGAGGCTCCAACAGCTTCTTAACTCCGATCCCGATACGATGATTGCCTCATCAGGCGTGGGTTCGGCAGGAAATGAATCTGAATACTTTGGCTCCCTCACCGCGAAAGCAGTCCAAAAATTCCAGGTTAAATATGATTTGGCCAAAGCTGGAGATGCCGGCTACGGCTTGGTGGGACCGAAAACGAGGACGAAACTATCTGAAGTGTTTGGAGAAGCTCAGGCTGCGGCTCCGGTTGCTCCTGCAGTTCCAGCGCCAGCCCCGGTGGCACCCGCACCCGCACCCGCACCCGCACCCGCACCCGCACCCGCACCCGTACCGGCAGAACCGGCTCCGGTTCCATTTTGGCTTCAATTGACTCCGGCAACTCCCGGATCAGCAAATGTCTATGTTCCTCCTCCGACACCTGCTCCGGCGCCCGCCGAAGGAGAGAATGTCCCGTTCTGGATGCAGGGAATGGTTCCAACTCCCTAACTTCTGATTACCAAACCAAAACCCGCCTTTCCGGCGGGTTTTGTTTTTTCTGTAATTTGTTATCATATCCAAATGACGGACCACGTGCTCTATCGTAAGCATAGGCCGAAAACATTTGGCGGTGTTTTGGGACAAGACCATGTGGTTAAAATTCTAAAAAACGCGCTTAAACTTGACCGTGTGGCGCACGCCTATCTTTTTTCGGGCTCCCGCGGAACAGGAAAAACAAGTGTCGCAAGGATATTGGCTAGAGCCATAAATTGTGAAAAAAACGAGCCGTGCAATTCTTGCCAAACCTGTGTTGATTTTATGTCTGGCAGGACTCTTGATTTGGTTGAAATTGACGCTGCGTCAAACCGAGGAATTGATGAAATTCGGGCAATTCGCGATGCCGCGAATTTTCTTCCGGTATCGGCCAAGCGCAAGGTTTATATAATTGATGAAGTGCACATGCTTACCAAGGAGGCATTCAACGCCCTTTTAAAAACACTTGAAGAGCCTCCGAGTCATGTTGTTTTCATCCTTGCTACAACCGAGCCCGAAAAAGTGCCCGAAACGATAAGTTCCCGCTGTCAGCATTTAAGATTCTATCGTTTATCTGACGAGGTTGCTTCCGAATCAATTTTTAAAGTCGCCAAAGCCGAAGGTTTTGAAATTGAGCCGGAAGCCGCCGAAACTCTTGCTCTTTTTTCCGAAGGGTCGCTTCGGGACGCGATGAATCTTCTGGGGCAAGTTTCCGTGCTTGCCGGAGGCAAAAGTTCTGAAATAAAAGCCGGGGATGTGCGCGTTTTTTTTGGTGCGCCGGCCCAAAGCGCCGTAAGTGAATTGGTTTCGGCAATTGGAGAGAAAGACAGCAAGCGCGCCTTTGAGTGTCTGCGTTCTGCTTTTAAAGATGGCTCCGACCCGCGGATTTTCACCAAAATCTTGATTCGTGATTTCAGGAACAAGTTTCTCGGCGTTTTAAATGGCGGCCCGGAAATACAAAACTTTCCGGCCGATCGCCTTGAGCGCGTACTTTTAATTTTGTTGGATACTTCGTCCGCGCGCCTTTTCTCGCCCCACCGCGAACTTCCGCTGGAACTCGCGGTCCACAAAATCATCCGCGAAACATAAAAGGAAGAATGAATAAACAATTTTTCTTTTTTCTTGGCGTGGTTTTATTGCTCGCGGCCGTTTTGCATTTTAGCCGCGATAATTTTCCCGACCCGGATGTCTTTTACCACTTTCGCCACGCGGACTTATATTGGGAAAACAGCATTACAATGTCCGGATTCCCGTGGGTTTCTTACTCGGTCATAAATGATTTTTCCTCTGACATTTGGTATGGCTTTCATGTTCTTTTGATTCCCTTCACTTGGCTTCAAAATGAATTTTTAGGGCTGAATCTCGCGGGCGTTTTTATAACGGCAGCCACCCTTTTGATTTTTTATTTTGCCGCAAAGAAGGCGAAAGTTTTTTGGTCCCGTTTTTGGCCCTTTTTTCTTCTTTTTTCCGCACCCCTTGTTTTATACCGCTTCACGATGCTTCGCCCGCATCTTTTATCCCTCGCATTATCAGCCTTATTTTTTGTATTCGCCGTCCAAGGCTCTTTTTGGGGCGTTTTTATATCAAGTTTTTTCATTACCTTTTTTCATCTCGGGCTTTTCTGGGCGCCCGCTTTGATTTTTGGAGTTGTCGCCCTCGTTAAATTTTTTTCAGAAAAAATCATGATATGGCGTTCTGGCGCGGCGCTCGTTCTCGGACTGCTCGCCGGCTGGGTTTTGCGTCCCAATCCTTTCGGAGCTCTTAAAATTGCTTACACCCAAGTTGTTGATTTAATGCTGGTAAAACAAGCCGGGATTCCCTTTAATTTCGGAATGGAGCTTTTTCCGATGCCGTTTGCGGGTCTTGGGGTATTCGCTTTTTTTGTAATTTTATGGCTCGGGGCGGTACTCGTGTTTTTTAACGCCGTATTTAAAAAATCCGTCCCGCTTTCTTTTCGCGAACGCTTGTTCTTGCGGTCAAGTCTGATTCTTTCCGCCGTATTTTTTTTGATGACCTTGTTTTTGGCCCAGCGCTCGTTTGACTTCTGGGTTATGTTCGGAGTTTTGTTTATTGCTTTTGTTTTTACTTATTTTCTGGCAAAAAACATCCGGTATAAATATACTCTTGTTGCCATTTTTTTGATTATGGCCGGGTATAGTTTTTATGGCTATCGGAAAAACATATCCCAATTCGGATGGGATGCCGAAAGATTCAAGCCCGCCTCCGAATGGCTCAAAAAAAATTCCAAAGAGGGCGAAATTGTTTTTAACGTCGCTTGGGAGTATTTTCCGGAACTTTTTTTCTGGAACACAAAAAACCGCTATATAAGCGGAATGGACCCAATTTTTCAGTATATTTACTACCAAGAACTTTACTGGAAGGCGTATTATCTTGAAACCGGGCGTACGACGGGCTTTACTTGCGCTAAAACTTTTTGCGAAGAAAAGAACTTTGAGGACACTTATGATGTCTTGAAAAATGATTTTAAGGCGTCTTTTGTTTTTCTTTCCCGCGCGTATGACGATAATTTATACAACTATTTTTCAAACGATCCGCGCTACTCGTTTGGATACGAAGACGCCAACTCCGCCATTTTTTCTTTAAAATAAAAAAGGCGCCCCAGAACATCGGAGCGCCTTCGCCCGCCGGAGGCGGGGACTGCCTCGCAAGCGGGAGTTGTTTGACCGTTAAAATGGGCAGGGAATTGACTCGGGAAGCATGTAGACGCTTCCCTTGCGGCTTCTGGTGTTAAATATTGCTTCCCATCGCGGCTTTTGGAGTTCGTTTATGAACTCAGAGAGTTTACGAAATCTGGGAGGATCTTGCTGTGTTTGCTTAAAAATCTCTTCATTTTGTAAAAATTTTCCTACGAGTCTGACTGTCGGCCAATTTTTCATGTCATCCCACGGTCCGGGTCCGACGAGTGTGGCACAGAATATGATGTCCATATTTTTTGGAGGCCAAAAGAAAAATGTGTCAGGAGCAATATGGTGGGTGAAAAGGTCGTCGTCATAATTGATCGGGGTTATCGTCAGATATATCTCGATTGCATTGATATTGTTATTCAACCCATCAACCAGCGCCATCATTCTTTTCGCAAGATCAAATGGTCCCGGGGCATCTTCAATTATGAACAGCAATTTCCGCTCCTGTTTTTCCGACACTTCTTTCTGTTGCGGTGCCATCACGGCGCCCTCCCTCAAGGTGCTTTGCCCGTTTTAGCCCGGACATTTGGCTCTTAGCAAAAGGCATAACGCCGTTTGCCGTCCCGCCACACGGCGGATTTACTTTTTACATTGTATCAGATTCTACCAATTTGTCAAGTCGGCAAAATTAAGTTATAATTTAAAAATTGCGGGATCGTCTAATGGTAGGACATCGCCCTTTGGAGGCGAGTATCTAGGTTCCCTGCCCGCCATCGCTGGGACTTGAGCTGGGGAGTCGTCTAACGGTAGGACATTGCCCTTTGGAGGCAAGTATCCTGGTTCGAATCCAGGCTCCCCAGCTCAGGTCCTGGCAGGCGGGGAATCCAAGCCCGGTAGCAGCGAATGTTTCCCAAATTTTAATTTGGTTGAAACATTCAGCTTCCCGAGGCATTAGCCGAGGGACTACCAAATAATAAAACATCATTGCTTTTTTCGCGCTAATATGATATAGTTGACTTGTCATGAAACGAAGAGATGTTCAGCTGGAACTCAATCAGGCGCACACAACCGCCGAGGTTTTCATAAAATCCTATAATCAAACCATCCCGACGGGGTTTCCTGTGGCCTCTGTGGCGGTTCTCAAAAAATTTCAGGAGGCAAATCCGTCGCTTTTTTCAAATAAAGATAAATGGTCAATCGAGAAGCACAGAAAAAAACTGATGGACTGGCTTCCCTCGCATCTAAATGAATCCTAATTCCGTTTTTGAGACGTTCGGCGGTCTTGGTATCGCGCCCTCGCTTTTGGAAATTATCGCTCGAAGCAAATTCACCGAACCTACGCCCATTCAGCGTCAGGCAATTCCGCCGGCGCTTGAAGGCAAAGACGTTGTCGGTATAGCCCAGACCGGCACCGGCAAGACCCTCGCTTTTGGAATTCCCATGATTCAGATTCTGGCGCGCGCCAAAAACCAGGGTTTGGTTCTTTTGCCAACCCGCGAACTTGCTTTGCAGGTGGACGAAGAACTGCATAAAATAGGCCGCTCTTTTGGACTTAAAACCGCGGTATTGATCGGCGGTCTTTCAATAAAACCCCAAATAACGGCTTTGGCCCGCAACCCCCATATAATTATCGCGACCCCCGGGCGTCTCATTGATCATATTCAGCATAGGACCGCCACGCTTGACCGTGTGGGTATTCTTGTGTTGGATGAGGCTGATCGCATGCTTGACATGGGTTTTGAACCGCAAATAAGGCGCATTTTACAGACACTTCCCAAAAATCGCCAAACCATGCTTTTTTCGGCAACGCTTCCGCCCGAAATCATGAGAATCGCATCCAGCCACATGCGCCTTCCGATTAGAATTGAAGTGGCGCCTCCGGGCACAACCGTTCAGGGCGTTGCCCAAGAAATTTTTGTGGTCAAAAAAGAAGACAAACTCTGGCTTCTTGAAAAAATACTTGCCGAGTATAAAGGCTCGGCTTTGGTTTTCACCCGCACCAAGTATGGCGCAAAAAAAGTGACTTACCGCGTCAAAATGATGGGGCATAATGTTGCCGAAATACACGGCAATCGCTCGCTCGGACAGCGCAGAGACGCGCTTGAAGGATTTAAGTCTGGTAAATATCGGGTGCTGGTCGCGACCGACATTGCTTCTCGGGGCATAGATGTGCAGGGGATTGAGCTTGTGCTTAATTTTGACCTGCCCGAGCAGGCTGAAGATTATGTCCATAGGATTGGGCGTACGGCGCGTGCGGGTCGTGAAGGACACGCCATATCCTTTGCTATGCCCGACCAGAGAAGGGAAGTCAGCGAAATCGAATTTTTGATTAAAAAAAATCTGCCTATTTCAAAATTACCCGGCGTTCCGCCCGCGCATCAGGCGCAAATGGCTCCGCCTTCTAGATATCCCCAGCCTTCCGGCGAAAAACCGCCTCAAAAAAAATTTCCTCCGCGTTTCAACCGTCGGGGCTCATCCCGCAGTTTCCGCCCCAGAAGATAAACATTCATTGTTCAATATACCCATATTGAACAAAATGAGTAATAGATAAAACCTTGCTGCGTAATATGCTGCGTAGCATAATAAGGATATGAAAAAATACGTCAGGAAGGTGACGAGGGTCGGGAAGCGGAGTTTGTCGGTCGTGATTCCGGCGGAAATCGCCGACGAACTGAAAATCCGCGAAAAACAAAAACTCGTCATAACACGCCAAGGCAAAAAGATAATAATTGCCGATTGGAAATTAAAAGGCATGAAATAAGTTCAATGACCTCGGATATTTCGGCGTATATGAAAGTGTATGAAATAAAAATGGACGAAACACCGGATTATAACAAAAATGATTTTGTTGAATACTTTTGGCTGACACCGAAAGCGCTTTTTGAGCGCATTTCCGGCGGCGAAAAAACAAAAAGCGATTTGCCAAAACTGGTAAAGCTTTTTTACGGCGATTGATTTCTCGGTAGCGGGATGGTATAGAATAAAATATGAAAAAAATCAGGGCTGTGGCCGTCGTTATCAACGGCGGAAAAGTGCTTATAATGCACCGCATTAAAAACGGAAAAGAATATTATAATTTCCCCGGAGGCGGAGTGGAGAAGGGGGAAACAGTTGAGCAGGCGGTTTTGCGTGAGGTGAAGGAGGAAACATCACTTGAAATAAAAATAGAAAAACCTCTTTATCATCATATTTATGACAATGGAGGCGAGCAATTTTTCTATCTTTGCCGGTATGTATCGGGCGAGCCCAAGCTTGATGAAGGCAACGAATTGAGGGATATGCAGAAAGGAGGGGCGAATTATTACGAGCCCGTGTGGTATGAAATCGGTAAAATATCGCAACTACTTTTCTATCCTCTTGAGATCAAAGATTGGTTTTTGAAAGACGTTAAGTCCGATTTTAAAAATACTCCGCGTGAGGCCAAAATTAAAATTTCAGACTTGCGGCAGTTGGTATAAGGTCGCTGTCTCCGTGTTTTTACCGCTCACCAATTCATTTTGGAATTTTGCAAAATACTAGAATAGTTATATAATAGAGATATGAGAACAAATAAGGTTAGCTATAAGAAGCTTGAGCGGGTAGTAAAAGGCTTTGCCAACCATAGGCGGCTTCAGATTTTGGGATTACTCAAGCGCGAGTCGGAATTGTCTGTTGACGAAATAACGGAAAAACTGAATATCGGCTATATGAACGCCTCCGATCATATTCGTAAGTTGGCGATTGCCGGTTTGGTTCTGAAGCGAAATGACGGGAATAGCGTACGGCATAAAATAACAGACCGTGCTGCAACTATTTTGGAATTTTGCAAAAAACTAGAATAGATTAAGGTACGATTTATTTATGGAACTGCTTCCGGTAAAATCATTTCAGGAAACGCTTCACGGCGGGTATTGCGGCCCGGCTTCCTTGAAAATGGTTTTTGAGTACTATGGCCTTGAAAAAGGCGAGGGGGAGTTGGCTGAAGCGTGCAACCACAATACGGAACTTGGAGTTTCTGCCGAGATTATGGCTGAAACGGCGCGTAAATATGGATTTGATGCCGAGGTAAAAAACGAGTCCGATTTTTCCGAAATTGAGTCGTGGCTCAAAAATAAAGTGCCGGTTATAGTGAATTGGTTCACGCCCGGGCGGAGAGATTACATGGACTCCGAAATGCCGGACGGACATTCGTCGGTGGTGGCCGGCATTGATGATGAAAAAATTTATTTACAAGACCCTGAAATAGGAGGGATCCGCGAAATTCCGCGAAAAGAGTTTCTCCGCGTCTGGTTTGATTTTCCCGGTGCCGCCATAACCAAACCCGAAGACATTATTTTACGCCAGATTATAATAATCCGTCCAAAAGAGTAAAATAATCACATGCTCAAACAAATAATTAAAATTTTGGTTTTGCTGGCGGTAGTTTTTCTTTTGTGGGCGCTTGGCAAGAGTTTACAAGTTAATTAATATTGAAAATATGGCAAAAGTTATTACAACCGAAGAATTAAAAAAGAAAATTGATGCCAAAGAAAATTTTTATTTGATAGACGCAAGGGGCGAAAACGGCTTTAAGGCAATGCATATTCCCGGCGCGAAAAACGTGCCAAATACCCCCGATTTTTTGGATAAATTTGAGAAGGAGGTCGGAGCGCCAAAGGATGCCGAAATAATAATTTACTGCGGTTCAGCCGCATGCATGGCATCGGTTGAAGCAGCCCAAACTCTTGAAAAAGCAGGTTATACCAACGTTGTTCACCATAAAGACGGCGTTGCGGGGTGGCAGTTGGTCGGATACGAGTTTTCTATTTCATGATCGTCTCTTACGAAGATTTTTCCAAAATTGACATAAGGGTCGGGAGAGTCGTTGAGGTTGAGGATTTTCCGAAAGCGAAAAAGCCGGCATTTAAATTGAAAATTGATTTTGGGCCGGAATTGGGCGTCAAAACCTCAAGCGTTCAGGCGGTCGGTCCACACACGAAAGAGGAATTGCAAGGGACGCTTGTTTGCTGTGTCACCAACTTTCCTCCCAAAAAAGTTGCCGATTTTGAGTCCGAAGTTTTGACGCTCGGTTTTCGCAACAACTCCGGCATCGGCTGGGTTTTGATAGCGCCCATCAAGGACTCCATTGATCTTGGCAGCAAGCTTGCTTAAATGAAAATTTTAAAAATATTTTTGTGGCATTTGGCGGTTTTTGTTTTGGGCTCAATCGGGCTTGGAATTTATTTTTATTTCAAAATGGCCAAACTGGCGGGCGTGGCGGGGCTCGGCGCCATAATTATTGCTCCAGCCATACTTTTAATCTACGCAGTCATTTTAGGCATTCTTTGTCTCGTTTCCTTCATTATTTGGCTTGCCGTTTCATATTTTCGCGGACGCTTATGGAATGTTGTAAAATAAACATATGAAGAAAAAATTTGTTGTAAAATCGCGCGGGTTATACGCGGAAGATGACGAAAAGCCGTTTAAAGTCAGCCGGTCGGGGATTGAGCTTTTCGTTGAATGTCCGCGCTGTTTTTATCTGAATAACCGCTTGGGTATCAGGCGCCCGTCTTTTCCGCCGTTTAACATAAACAGCGCGGTTGATACTCTCCTAAAAAAGGAATTTGATTTTCATCGCGCCAAAAAAACGGCGCACCCTTTAATGAAAAAATACGGGATTGACGCCGTCCCGTATCAGCACGAAATGATCGACGAATGGCGGGAAAATTTCAAAGGAATCCAGTATCATCACGAGCCCAGCAATTTGCTTATAACCGGCGCTGTTGACGATATATGGGAAAACAAAAAAGGCGAGCTGATTGTTGTGGATTATAAGTCCACCGCCAAAAATGGCGAGGTGGGGCTGGATGCCGATTGGCAGATGGGCTACAAGCGCCAGATGGAGGTGTATCAGTGGCTTTTGCGCCGGCTTGATTTTGAAGTTTCGGATACGGGATATTTCGTGTATTGCAACGGACGCACTGATTTGGAGGCTTTTGACGGGAAAATAGAATTTGACATCAGTGTCTTGCCTTACACCGGAGATGACGCATGGATTGAGCCGGTGATTACGGAGCTTAAAAAAATCATTTCGGGCGATGAAATTCCGCAAGCGGGCGAGGATTGCGAGTATTGCGGGTACGCCCAAGCGCGAGTGATGCATGAACAATAAAAACGGCGTTTTTGTCGGCATTGATATCGGCGGGACGAAGATCCGTGGGATTTTGTGGGATGGAAAAAAGATTTTACGAAAAAGAGAAACAAAAACGCCTCAAAGTCGGGCTGGTTTTGAGTATGCGCTGAAAGGGCTTGTAAGGGATTTAACGCGCGGAAAAAAAATTGCGGGAATCGGCATCGGTTCTGCTAGTGTTGTGTCGGGAACGACTCTGAAATTTAGCACCAATATCCCAAAAATCAAAAATTTCGATTTAATCAACTTGAGGGATGGAATCCCTCAAGTTGGTATTACTCCGCTAAGGGTTGATAATGACGCTCGTGCTTTTGCGAGAGGCGAGTATTTGTTTGGCGCTGGGCGTGACAAAAAAAGCGCGTTTTTTCTAACCATTGGCACAGGAATCGGCCGGGCCGTAGGCAGAAACGGAAAAATTTTGAAAATTAAAAAGCTTGAATATGCCGAGAAATGGGAGCGCGAATACCAAAAAATCCGTGATAAAAAAAACGATTCGGAGCTTGCCAAATTTCTAGGTAAGAATTTGGCAAAACTCATCAAGCCATACAAACCGCAGGCAATAATCATCGGCGGGGGAGTGGTGATGAAAATAAAAAATTTCATTTCAAAATTAAAAAAGTCGTTTATAAAAAACGGTCTCAAAGTTCCGGTCCTAAAATCCCGTCTTGGCGACCACTCCGCCGCCCTCGGCGCTGTTTTGCTTTTTGAATAAAATAAGATAAGGCATTTAAAGCAAATTTTGGTTTTTATCAAATGAAAGTATAATCAATTCATGTGGCTTTTGGTGGCGATTGCGGCGCAGTTTGTAAACGGAAGTTCGGCGGTAATAGACAAACTGCTTTTGAGAAAGTCTTATCCTAACCCCGTCGGCTACACTTTTTGGCTTGGAGTGCTGGGTATTTTCTCGTTGGTTTTTCTGCCTTTCGGTTTTAGAATGCTTAATTTTTCGGAAGCGGGAGTCGCGATGCTTGCGGGGGTGTTTTTCATTCTGGCGATGCTTTTTTATTTTTACGCCCTTTTTTACGGAGAAGCGTCAAATTCGGTTATTTTAATTGGTGCTGTCTCGCCGATATTTACATTTTTTTTCAGTTCATGGATTTTGGGAATTGAGCTGACTGGCCATCAGTTAATCGGTTTTTCTATTTTAATTTTAGGCGGGATTATTTTGTTTTTTGTTGAGAAAAAGGGCCTTCGCTCAAAAATCGCCATTTTTGCGCTTTTATCCGCTCTTGCTTTTGGTCTTTCAAACACGCTTACCAAAAGCGTTTTTGAATTTTCAAACTTTGCCACGGGATTTATCTGGATTAAATTCGCGGGTCTAATCGCCGTTTTGTCTTTTCTTTTATTTCCCGCGCTTCGCGGGAAAATTTTTAACCCCGAAGGGCGCGACGAATTTCATAACAAATGGGCTTACTTTTTAAACAGGGGATACGCCGGAGCCGGTTCCGTTTTGGTTTATTACGCTTTGCTTTTGGGGCTTCCGCCGCTTGTGGACTCCACCTATAATCTAAAATATATTTTTATTTTTCTTGGCGGGTGGCTGATTTTGCACGAACGTTTTCGCGGATGGGTGTTGGTAGGGAAAATAACCGCTTTGGCTGTAATTTCTTTCGGTGTTTTATGGCTCGCGGCGGGCGAGTATTACAAGTCAGACGCGTGGGCGAGCGTCAGATGGGCGTCTGACGCAGACAGACAAATTATCTGGGGCGTTACATTTTCGCAGAAATTTTCTGAAATGCTCGGTCTTGATTGGCGCGAAAATTACGACGCGATTTTAAACGACTTAAAACCCAAAAGAATCCGGCTTATCGCTTATTGGGATAAAATTGAGCCGGAAAAGGGAAAGTTTTATTTTAATGATTTTGATTATCAGATGAATGAAGCCGAGCGTGTTGGCGTGAGGGTCGTTTTGGCTGTGGGGCAGAAACTTCCGCGTTGGCCGGAGTGTCATGTTCCCGATTGGGCAAAATCAGATCAGGATTTGCTTCAATATGTTGAAGCGGTTGTAAATCGTTATAAAAATCATCCGGCGTTAATTTATTGGCAGGTTGAAAACGAGCCGTTTTTACCGTTTGGGGAATGTCCGGTGCTTGATAAAGAATTGCTGGACAAAGAAATAGCTCTCGTAAAATCTTTTGACCCCGAGCATCCTGTTTTGATCACCGATTCCGGTGAAGTGGGAAGATGGTATTCGGCGGTTCGCGTGGGAGATGTTTTTGGAACAACTATGTATCGCAGGGTTTATAACGATTTTTTTGGATTTATTGACTATCACTTGCCTCCGGAATTTTTCAGGGTTAAAGAAAAAATTATAAGACGGCTTACAGACGAATACGACAAAAAATTCATAGTCATAGAGCTTGCGGCGGAACCATGGCTCCCCAAACAACTTTATGAAACCGGCGTTGAAGACCAGTTTAAAAACTTTGACTTAGATTTTTTCAAAAATACGGTTGATTACGCCAAGGCCGCCAATTTTGGCGAATACTACCTCTGGGGCGCGGAATGGTGGTTTTGGCTCAAAGTTAAGCACAACATGCCCGAATTTTGGGATTTTGCCAAAATTATTTTTTGATATACAATATCCGGATATGCTTAAATTTAATTGGCCGAAAATTTCATTGGTTGCGGCGGCGATTATTATACTCTTTGCCGGGATTTATTATTATTCAAATTATTACTTGAAAGGCGATAGGGGATTTTCTGAAATATCCGCGGGTCTGCGGGAATCGGGCGAATTGGTTTTTGACATGGCTGGCGTTTTGCAAAACAAACTTCCGCAGAGCTTTGCCGGGCTCATTGAAAAAGAAAATGCCAAAGATTTTAAAGGCGCGGTTTTGGTGATTCAGGGCTCTTCGGGCGTGATAGACGAGCTTGCCCAAAAAAACGAAACACTGAAATTGAAAGCCGAAGAATTTAAAGATACGTCTAATTTGTTGGGGGTGAAAGAAACGCGAACTATCGCCGAAAAAACATCGGATATTTTGAGCCGTTTGGTTTTACGTTTTGGAGAAGTGGTTGAGCTTGAACGCGAGCTTTTAGGAATGGCCAAGGATTATTATGAGGGCTTAAGCGTAAACGAAAAAACGGAGCCGCCCTCGTTTATTCAGATCAACGCGAAAATAGCGGTTGCCTCAAACGAACTTTCATCTTTGATTGGCGATTTTGCCGTCTCTTCAAACGACTTAAATGTGATCCTTAACGGACAACCGGCTGTAACAAAAGACGAACTGAAAATTGAAGATGTTGCTCTCGGTCAGGGCGAGGAAGCTAAAAATGGCGATACGCTTGTTGTTCATTATGTCGGAACGCTTCAAAACGGAACAAAATTTGACAGCTCCGTTGACCGTGGTCAGCCCTTCACTTTTGTGCTTGGTTCCGGGAATGTGATTAAGGGCTGGGAGCAGGGTATGCTCGGTATGAAAATAGGCGGGCACAGGCGTTTGACCATTCCGCCCGATTTTGGCTACGGCGCTCGCGGCCAAGGAGCGATTCCGCCAAATTCAACTCTCATTTTTGAAATAGACCTTTTGGATATAAAATAGAGCGATTTGACAGCGCTATTAGAGAATATTAAACTGCCTACATAATACGAAAGTAGTCGAAGCGTATTTTAAAAAAAACAAAAAACAAAAGTGCAAGATTCAAATTTTGGAGGAAATCAGGGAAACGACGGAGGTGGAAGTTTTACCAAACCCCCCATGATTGAGGGCAACTGGAAGTGCTCGGATTGCCAGGCGGAAATAACCAAACTGCCGTTTGAGCCCAAAGAAGGGCGTCCTGTGTATTGTTTGGATTGCTACCGCAAAAATCATCCAAGAAAAGATTTTCGAAGATAAAACAGACTTAAACCCGCCCTTTCGGCGGGTTTTGGTTATCCACAGGAAAAAGACCAAAAAATAATATATGATTAATTGATGGAAAATCAGTCAAAATGGCTTTATGTTTTTGTTTTAATAGTTATCGTGGCTTTGGTCGCAGGATATTTTTATTTTAAAGGCGGTCAAAAAAAAGAACAGTTTCCGTTGCCAGAAAAAGCGTCTGAACCTGCCGTATCAGGGACGCTTCCATCCATCAATACCCAAGCGGAAATTAATGTTCCTGAAATAAATCCGGTTGATAAAGCCAACCCATTCAAAGATGTTTATAAAAATCCATTTGAGTAAAGGGCAAATCAATTTATTCGCCGCCGCGATTATACTCGCTGGCTCCGTTTTAGTTTCTTATACAATTGTTGCGCAGGCGCTCTCAAAAGACGACATAGTTTATCCGGTTAAAGAACTCGGCAACTGCGCGAATGAATCCGAGTGCCGTTCTTACTGCGATAATCCGGAAAACATAAAACAGTGCGTCGCTTTTGCCGAAAAATACGAGTTGATTCCAAAAGACGAATTGGAGCATGCCAAAAAATTTATCGCCGCGGGCTCCAAGGGTCCGGGCAGGTGTAATTCTGCCGATTCGTGTGAATCTTATTGCGAAGATATTTCTAATATTGATGAATGTCTTGCTTTTGCCGAACGAACTGGTTTGATGCCGCCCAGCGATCTGGAAGAAGCGCGAAAGGTGCAGGCAGCTTTGAAGTCAGGCGCGACATTGCCTGGGGGATGTCGCAATAAAAACGAATGCGAAACGTACTGCGAAAACCCGGATAATATGGAAGCCTGTATTGCTTTTGGGGAGGCCGCTGGATTTATTCCGCCTGACGAACTGGAAGAGGCGCGGAAGGTTTTGGTTGCCATTAAGGCAGGCGCGAAACCGCCGCCTTGCCGCGGAAAAGCCGCCTGCGACTCTTATTGCCGTGTTCCAGAAAATATGGAGTCGTGCCTCGCCTTTGCTGAATCTGCAGGACTTATTCCCGAAAATGAGTTGCAGGACGCGAAAAAGATGCTTCAAGCAATTAAAAAAGGAGTTAAGCCGCCGGCTTGCGGAAGCAGGGAAGAATGCGATGTTTATTGTTCCGAAGACGCCCATTTTGAAGAATGTTTGAATTTCGCAGAAGCCGCCGGGTTCATAGCGCCGGAAGAAGTTGAAATGGCCCGAAAAACGGGAGGCAAGGGGCCGGGAAATTGCAAGGGTCGCGAGGAGTGCGAATCGTTTTGTCAGGATCCGGCAAATCAAGAAACCTGTTTTAATTTCGCGAAAGATCACGGACTTTTAAAAGAAGAAGATTTGAAGCGAATGGAAGAAGGGAAACAGCAAATATTGCAAAGCATTGAAAATGCTCCGCCCGAAGTTAAAACATGTTTGGAAAGCGTTGTTGATATAGAGGGTATTCGTTCTGGAACCGTCATGCCAAGAGAAGACATTGGGCAGGCGATGCAGAGGTGTTTTGAGCAATTTATGCCAAAACCAGGCGAATTCGGCCCGCCTGGAGAAGGACAGATGCCGCCCGAAGGATTTAACTCTCCGCCGAGATTTGAGGAGGGACAGGTGCCTCCTGAAGGGTTTCGGCCTCCGGAAGGATTTAGACCGCCGGAGGGTTTTGAAGGACAATTTCTGCAAACGGGCGAGCATACCGAAGGATTTAGACCGCCTGAAGGGTCCGGGGAACAATTTCAGCAAGAGTATCAGCGTCAGTACGAACAGCAGTATCAACAACAGTATCAGCAAGAGTATCAGCGCCAATATGAACAGCAATACCAGCAGCAGTATCAGCAGCAAGAACAGCAATTTCAACAACAACTTCAGCCGCCTCTGGAGAGTTATTCGGCTCCATCCGAGCCCTTACCTCCGCCCCCATCGCCGGCAGAGCCAACCTCCGGCGTTGGCTTCAACTCTATTTTAGGAACGGTTATCGCCCCGTTTATTCAGCTTTTAGGTTTTTAGTTTTAATTTAAAATCGCTCCGATAATATCTGGATAGCCGTTTAAAAACTCGGTTGCGCTTTGATTTTTTTTACCCTCCATTTGCAACTTTTTAACCAAAATCGCGCCTTCGCCACAGGTTATTCCTAATTCAGAGTTTTCTCGGCGGACAAAGCCGGGCTTTGTCCGCTTTTGGTCTAAGTCCGACTTAGACCATTTGGGTTGAGCTTCAAGAATTTTTATTCTACGCTCGTTCCAAAACGCATAAGTTCCCGGCCAAGGATTCAGCGCCCTTATTTTTCGCTCAATTATTTCAGCCGTCTCCGCCCAGTCAATATGCCCGTCTTCTTTTGTAATTTTTTTGGTATAAGTCGCTTTTGAGTGGTCTTGTTCTTTCGACTCAATTTTTCCCGTAAGCCATCTCGGGATCGTTTCAACCAGTAATTTTCCACCAAGTTCAGCCAAGGAGCCGTAAAGTTTTAGAAATTTGAAATTAGAAATTTGAAATTCAAATTCTCGTTGCGCGAGAATCGGCCCATGATCCATTTTTTCATCAATCAGCATTATGGTTGCGCCTGTTTTTTCGTCTCCCGCAAGCATTGCCGAGCGAATAGGGTCCGCACCCCGCCATTTCGGCAAAAGCGAAGGATGAACATTCAAAATTCCCTTCGGAAAAATGTCCAGAATCTCTTTTGGAATAATTTTTCCGTATGATGCCACCACCGCTGTTGAACACTCGGTGTTTAACAATTTTTGCGTAAAATCGGGAGATTTTAGATTTTCCGGCTGTAAAACGGGAATATTATTTTTTTCAGCCCAAATTTTTACAGGAGAAGGCTTTGGTTTTAGTCCGCGCCCGCCCATGCTGTCGGGAGTTGTGATAATCAGCTTCGGCAACCATCCTTGTTTTTTGAGCTCCTCTAAAATTGGGAGGGCGAAATCCGATGTTCCAAAAAAAATAAAGGACATCATATTTTATCCATTTTTTCCGCTCTGTCCACGAAAATAACTCCATTCAGATGGTCAAACTCATGCTGAATGACTTGCGCCAGAAGCCCTCCGGCGCCGCGTTTAAACTTAACGCCTTTTTCGTCGAAAGCCTCAACCGTCACGTTGGTTGAACGCCGGACTTTTCCGAATGAGCCTGCGACCGAAAGACAACCCTCGGAAAGAAGGCCCTTTTTTCTTGAAAGTTTTGTGATCTTCGGATTTATGAAAACCGCGTATTTTTCTTCAGCCTTTCTTTTTTTGATATCCTCCGCGCTTTCTTTTTGAGTGAAAGCCGAGGGTTTAAAAACGTATTCGGAAACTATGAATACGGATTTGGAAACGCCGATTTGCGGAGCAGCGAGTCCTATTCCCTGCGGTTCTTTGCGTAAGGCGTCGGACATGCGCGTAATCAGTTCGCGCGTTTCTTTTGATTTTATTTTATCGGCCGGAACATCTTCCGAGTTTCTGCGCAGTATTTTGTTTCCTATTTGGACTATTGTCATTTTATCTCCCCGAACGGGAAACCATAATAAACAAAGTTTTTAGCGCTATCGTCAGATCGAGCCCCATAGACCGGTTTTTTATGTAATAGAGGTCGTATTGGAGTTTTTCCATGGCGTCTTCAACCGACGCTCCGTAAGGAAAATTTATCTGTGCCCATCCTGAAAGACCCGGACGGACCAAAAGTCTCATCATGTAATGCGGTATTTGTTTTTTTAATTCCTCGACAAATTCCGGTCTTTCCGGCCGGGGTCCGATGAGTGACATCTCGCCTTTAATTACATTCCAAAGCTGCGGCAATTCATCGAGGCGGGTCTTGCGGAGAAATCCGCCGACTTTGGTAATCCTTTCGTCATCTTTTTCGGCCCAAACAGCCCCGTTTTTTTCGGCATCCTTGACCATGGTGCGGAATTTTATAAGTTCGAACAGGTGTCCGTTTTTGCCCACCCTGCTTTGCCGGAAAAAAGCCCGGCCGGGGCTGTTTATCTTTATCGCAAGTATAATAAGTGGGAATAAAAACAGCGCCAACACACCCAATACTGCCGAAACAGCCAGATCAAACGCGCGCTTGGCTGCTTCGTAAGCCCTTTTTTTATTTTCGGTAAGGTTTTCCAAAAACCACATCTCACTTATCATAGAGACCGGTATTTTGCCGGTAATGTATTCGTAAAATTGGGCAAAATTAAGATAGGCTATTCCCAGCGGTAAAACCTCGTAAAGCATTTTTATAAAGTCGGCATTACTGCTAACGTCTCCGGAAGCAACGACAAGACGGGCTCCGGTGCGGTTGATTATTTTGGCCAAATCGTGGTTTAAGACGAATACCGGCAAGCCGGTTTCCGATTTAAGAATTGTTTCGCTCGGCAGAATAACGGCAGCCGGCTCGTATCCCAAAAACTGATTGTTTTGAAGAAGCCTTGCTATATTTTCGGTTTCGCGTGACCACCCGAAAAAAATAATCTTTGCGCCGGCGGATTGTAAAATAACCGTTATGTAAAATTTTCGCCAGGCAAGAAGCAAAATGACGGAGATAATCAAATCTATCACCAGGTTTGTTTTCGGGGTTATGACGCTTTGCGTCCAGAGATAGAATAGAATAATACCCACTATTCCCGCCACAAGCATTGTGCGTATCAGGCGTTCGTGAAATTGTTCTTTGGCCGAAAATGAAATCGGATCATATAGTCCGGCGACGAGGAAAATTAGAATCCAGATGGCAAAAAGCACCGAAAAGGGGAGAATGTGCAGATTAAACCATTTTTCAAATTCATCGAGGCTGTAGCGCAAAAACAGCGTTATAACTAACCCCGAATAGAGAACAATAATGTCTCCAAAAATTAAAAACCCCGACCTTAATTTATGCGCGCTCATTGCAAGTATTTTAGCACGATTTTCGGATTTAATCCACCGCCATGCCAGTTGCTTTTTTAGCCGAAACCGTTTTATTATATCCGTATGCTTAAACCTAAAATAGGCGTAGTCGGAGTGGGGATGGTTGGCGGAGCCGTGAAAAAATATTTTGAAATCAAGGGCTTCAAAAGAGGCCGGGATCTGTTTTGTTTCGACGCCGACCCGAAAAAAGGGTTTAAGGACGACGTTTCCGCGGCTGACATTGTTTTCGTCGCCGTTCCGACTCCATCGAAAAAAGACGGATCGTGCGATACCGGAATCATAGAATCAGTTATAAAAAAATATTCTCCAAGTTCCAAAGTTATGGTAATAAAGTCAACGGTTGTTCCGGGCACAACCGAGCGTTTGGCCCAAAAGTACAACTGTGCTCTGATTTTCAGTCCGGAGTTTTTGACCGAGGCCAAATCGTGGGAAAATATGATAAATCCGGATCGTCAGATTATTGCTCCAACGTCTAAAGCCAGATCTGTGGCCTCGGCCGTTTTACACCTCCTTCCTCCGGCTCCGTTTACGGCACCCAAGCACAAAAAGGCCTTGCGCTGGGCCGACATCAAACCGACCGAGGCCGAATTGGGAAAATATGCCGCAAATACGTTTGGGGCGCTAAAAGTAACTTTTGCCAATGTTTTTTATGATTTTTCCAGAATGCTTGAAAAACACGCAATCGGAAACACAAAGGGGGTCAAAATAGGTTACAATAATATACGCCGTGTTTTGGCCGAAGATCCAAGAATAGGCGATTCGTGGCTGAATGTTGATCATGGCGATTACCGCGGATACGGCGGGTATTGTTTTCCCAAAGACACCGAGGCAATTATGGCCTTTGGCCGCGATTTGCTTAAAAATATTCCGCATGGCAAAGACAGGACTGTTTTTAAAAAAGGCCTTGCGTTTCTTGGATCAATGCGCGAATATAACGACGCGGTTCTGGCTTCGCAAGGGCTGACTTCCGCCAACGTCAGCTGTCACGATAAGGAGCTTTTAAGAATTATAAAAAATTTCAAAAAAAATAATCGCAAAAACAAAAAATAATATGACCCGCATTTTGGTAACCGGAGGAATGGGTTTTATCGGCTCGCACATCGCGGACGCTTGTGTGGCCAGAGGGGATGAGGTTTTTTCCGTTGATGATATGCATGCCGGAAAAGATGAGAACGCCAATCCTAAGGCCCCCAATTTTTTAGTTGATATTTCAGATCACGCGGAACTCGAAAAGGTTTTTGAAAAAACACGGCCGGAAATTATTTTTCATTGCGCGGCTCTCGCGCGGATTCAGCCGTCTTTTGAAAACCCGGAAAGATATTTTGATGTTAATTCCATTGGGACAAGAAATGTTTTGGTTCTGGCCAAGACCTTCGGGATAAAACGCGTGATATACTCGGCTTCTTCTTCGGCTTACGGCGACCAAGACGCGCCGGCGCTCAAGGAGGAAATGAAAATAGTTTCTCAATCGCTCCATCCTTATGGTTCAACCAAAAGGATGGGCGAGATGCTTATGAAAGACATGGGCAGATCCACCGGAGGTCCGGAAACGGTTTGTCTGCGCTATTTCAACGTTTACGGTCCCCGCCAGACAACGACCGTGGACGGTCCATATGCGACGGTTATCGGAATATTTTTGGATCAAGCGAAAAGAGGCGAGCCGTTAACCGTTGTGCCCGACGGCCATCAAAAACGGGATTTTACTTGGGTTGGAGACGTGGTGCGGGCAAATCTGCTTGCGTCCGAGTCTTCGGAAGCGGGCGGAGGGGAAATAATAAATATCGGTTCCGGGGAGAACCATTCCGTTTGGGAGGTTGCGGGTCTTGTTTTGGGCGAGAAAAATTCCGTACCCGAAAACATGCTTTCGTCGGGGAAATGCGTAATGGCGCCTGAACGAAGGGGCGAGGTTCGCGCGACTCTTGCCGATATTTCTCTTGCAAAAAAGCTTTTAAATTGGAGTCCGGAAATGAAATTTGAGGACGGTATTAGAAAACTAAAAGAAATGCATAGAATCGTTTAGAAATCCCTTTATCCACATATCTATTGTATTTGTTTATTGGCCGTGCTATAATGGTCTTGTGAGTGTTTTTCGCCGCAAGGCGGAAGTACATACTATGTTCGCATAGGACCCTGCCGTTAGGCGGGGTCTTGTGTTTATAGGGGGGTGTTTTATAATTATGTTAGCCAGCGTTTTGGTGGCTGGAAGAGCCGGCACTCACATAAGAACATGGTGTGGAGTAAACCCTTTTCCAGCCTCTAAAGCACTGGTAAAATTATTGGTTTATGGTCCGTAATTATAAGTTAATAGTTGATATTTTATAAATATGCTGAATAGAACGATTTTTAAGATTATGGTTTTTGGTCTCGTTTTGTCGTTTTCGGCGGGACTTTTTGCCCAGCCTGTTTTTGCCGACCACCCGGAAGAAGAAGTTTTACCTGAAGCGGGTTTAACTTCCGCGAGCCCTTTTCATGTCTTTGAAAGGTTCGGCGATTGGGCCAGATTGAACGTTTTGACTTTCGGCGCCGTTAGAAAAGCGGAGGTCAAAGTTCAGATTGCGGAAAAACGATTGGCGGAATTAAAAGCCGTTGTTGAGGCGGGAGCCGACGCTTCGGTGGTTGAAAATGCGGAGGGTTTTGTCGATTCAAGCTCCACGAGCCTGCAAAACGACGCAGATACGCTTGACGCAAGAGGACAAGACGTGTCGGGCCTGATTGAAAAATTAAACGCTCTTTCACTGAAACAGCAGTCTGTTCTGGAAGGTGTTTTGGAACGCGCTCCGGAGCAGGCAAAGGAGGCTCTTGCCAGAGCCCTCGAAAACTCAAGGAAGGGACTAGAAAGAGCCGAAGAAGTTCTGGGGCGTCAAGTTGAAAAAAAGTTAATTAAGGAAGAAAAAGCCAAAGAAATTCTTACAAACTCCGTTGAACGGCTTAAAGAACAAATTGAGAATAGAAGCGAAAAAATAAAAGAGATCGCATCCAAAGGAGAAGTTCCTCCGGAGGTTCAGGCCGCCTTTGAAGAAAAGATAAAACTTTTGGAGGACAGGCTGATAAACATTGAATCAAAAGAAGAATTTAAAGAAGCTAGGGCGGGTATTAAGGAGGGCCTGAAAGACGCGGCCTCCTCCGTTTTGGAGCTAAGAGCCGAGCATAAATTACGGGATGAAGTAAGTGAAGGATTTTTAAGAGATGTTGAAAAAGAAAGGGTTGATGTTGCCCAAAAAGCGAGAGAGGCGATTGTTTCAGCCGAAAAGGCGATGAGTGAGGCGAGGGCGGCTCTGGCGCGCGCCGAATCAGCCGGAAAAGTTATTCCGGAGAATGTCAAAGAACTTTTACGAAACGCCGAAGAGCATCTTAAAAAAGCAAAGGAGGCGTTTGAAGCTAAGAAATTCGGAGAGGCTTTCGGGCAGGCGACATCCTCTTTCAGAAACGCTTCCGCCGCGATTAAATCGATAATCGCTTCGGTTCAGGCTCAAAACTTGAGGGCGGTGGAAGCAAAACCGACCGAGACCGGAGCTGTCAACGCCAAACCGCTCCCTGTGGACAGGCTCCAGGCCGAGCAAAAACCGACTTCGGTTGAATTAAAACCGGTCTCGGATTTAAATTCGGGCGTTTCTAATACGGCGTCCGTTGTTCCAGCGCGGGTTGATGTGGTGTTTACGGACGAGGGATTCAGGCCCGGCGAAATAAAAGTTCGGAAAGGAGGGACGGTTGTGTGGACCAATAAAAGTTCTGTAGCAATGTGGCCTGCGTCAGCCGTTCATCCGACACACGATATTTACCCGCAAAAGGGCGGGTGTCTTGGAAGCGCTTTTGACGCCTGCCGCAGGGTTGCTCCGGGAGAAACATACGAATTTAAATTTGACCATGTTGGAACCTGGAAATATCACGACCACATCGGCGCGTCTAATTTCGGCGCGGTTACGGTTGTGGAATAGTTGATGCTTAATATCCAAGAAAATATCGAGCTTGCAAGCCACACCGTTTTTAAAATCGGCGGGCCGGCAAAATATTTTTGCGAAACAGCCTCGGCCAACGAACTGGCCGAGGCTGTTTTGTGGGCGAAAGAAAAAAATGTTCCGTTTTTTGTTTTGGGCGCGGGGTCAAACGTTTTGGTTTCGGATAAAGGATTTGAGGGGCTTGTCATAAAAAATAAAGCTACAGGTATTAAACTTGGACACTCCGTGTCCAAGTTGGTGATTGAAGCAGAGGCGGGGGCGCAAATGGCTAGAGTTGTCGCCGAGTCGGTCAAGGCGGGACTTTCCGGTTTTGAATGGGCAATCGGAATTCCCGGCACCATAGGTGGCTCTGTCAGGGGAAATGCCGGATGTTTTGGTTCCGAAATGAAAGATGTCGTTGAATCAGTTGATGTTTTTGACGCAAAAAATAACGCAAACTCTAAACTGCCAACCGCAAACTGCGATTTTGGCTACCGGGACTCTGTTTTCAAACATAACCCGAATTTAATTATTTTGTCGGCGACTTTAAAACTTGCAAACGGAGACCCCAAAAAATCTCAAAGTCTTGTTGCAGGATACGCAAAAAAACGGGCCGAGTCTCAAGACATCGGCCAAAAATGCGCCGGATGCATTTTTAAGAACGTTGAGTGGTCCCGTAAAGACATAGATAAGACATTCATGCTTGAAAAATTTCCCGAGCTGAAGCAGTTTTCAAATCAAAAATCGATTCCGGCCGGATTTCTGATTGATTTTTTGGGTCTTAAAAACTCAAAAGTCGGCGGAGCGGAAATTTCAGCCAAGCATGCCAATTATTTCATAAACACAGGGGGTGCTGTCGCCGAAGATGTTTTAACTTTGGCCGCAATGGTCAAAGAGAAAATTCAAAATCACTATGGAGTGTACTTGGAAGAAGAAATTCAAAAATTATTCTGATTTTTGGCCCAAAATGGTGTCCACAACCGTTTTAATCGAAGAATAAGGCAGGGCGCCGGGGATTGTCGTTCTTTGGCCGTCAGGCGCGATTATTATACTGTAAGGCGTTCCTCGTCCGCCGGATTCAACCGCATCATTGTAGTTGTCGGCAACGCGCTGGGCGTGCCTTCTTTCGTCAAGACATTTTTGGAACTCGTTTTTGTCTAAGCCGATATATTCGGCAATTTTTGGAAGTAAAGCCAAATCAAGGCCGTTATTTGACGGGGTTATTTCAAAAATACGGTCAAGGTATGCCCAAAACGCATCATTACCCCCGAGTTCCGCCGCGCATTCTGTGGCCTCGGCTTCCTGTACGGCTTTAGGATGTATCTGGGGGAGAGGGAAGTGGCGGTAGATCCATGCTACTTGGCCGTCGTAGTCGGTTACCACTTGGTGCATAACTTGATGGAATTGTTTGCAGAAAGGGCATTCGGCGTCCGAATATTCTATTATTTTAATTGGAGCGGAAAGATTACCCAAAACATGGTCGTCGTCCGATGCCGGCTCAATGTCACTATCTGATGAGCCTGTTTTTGCGACAGCCGCGATTTCGGATCCTGTTTTTAATCCAAATCCTCCGCCAAGCGAGTAAATTACGGCGCCCGATATTAATAGCCCGGCTAAAACTATCGCTGCCGGAACAAACAATTTGTTGTCTTTCATATAATGATATTCTAGGGTAATATTTCTTTATGTCAATAAATCCGGAGAAGACTCTTTACTGGCTAGTAAGGGCGGGCGCCTACGTTTTACCGTTTACCCTTTTGATAATCGCCAATAGCATGTTTTTTCCGTTTATAAGCGGAAAGAACTTTGCTTTTCGGATTGTTGTGGAAGTTATAGCCGCCGCTTGGGCCGGACTTTTAATAATAAATTTTAAGAAGTATTGGCCAAAATGGAATTTGCTCGCGACCGCACTCACCATATTTGTTGCCGCTATTTTTATCTCCGCTGTTTTCGGAATCAATTTTTCTATGAGCCTGTGGTCAAGTTACGAAAGGATGGACGGCGTTATAACGCAGATCCATCTTTTGGCGCTTTTTCTTGCTCTTGTCGGAACCTTCAGGACGCGGCGCGAGTGGTTTTCGATTTTCGGTGTCTCAATAGCCGTAAGCGTTCTGGTTGCCCTTTATGGCCTGTTGGAATATGCCGGGCAGATATCTTATGGCCAAAGTTTGCATTCGCGAATTATCTCAACGCTTGGCAACCCTATCTATGTTGCCGCCTATCTCTCCTTTCATGTATTTTTAATCATCTACCTTTTGGGCGAGATTAAAAATAAATATTTGAAATGGCTGCTTGGCGCAGTTCTTCTCTTCGAGCTTGCTATTATTTTTATTACGAAGGGCCGCGGAGTTTTTGTCGGACTAATTGCCGGAGTAGTGATTGCGCTTGCGGCGTTTGTTTTTACGGAAACCAATATTAAGAAAAAAATAATTTTTGCGTTTATTACGGCAATCCTGGTTTCAGCTCCGATTTTCCTGAATGTTTTTAGGGAGGCGGAGTTTATAAGAAGTAACGGCACACTTTCCAGATTTGCCGATATAACTTTACAAGCTGGACAAACCCGTTTTGTTATCTGGAACATGGCTTGGGAGGCTTTTAAAGAAAAACCTGTTTTAGGGTGGGGGAGCGAAAATTTTATCGTTGCTTTTGCAAAATATTACGATGCTAAAATTTTTGGGGTGGAGCCGTGGTATGATCGTACGCACAACATGTTTCTTGAATGGCTTGTTGGGGCGGGGTTGGCCGGCTTTTTGGCATATATCTTTTTAATATCCGCCGTTTTTTGGACTATTGTGGGGGCGGTTTTATCCGGCGCTTTTAGCTCAAAACAAGCGTTTATTTTCTCCGGCATGATGGTCGCTTATTTGGTTCAGCTTATTTTTGTTTTCGACACCCTGGGGACGTATATAATGTTTGTCTTTTTTGCAGGTTTCTTTTCGGCCGCGAGTTCTTATCCGGAAGAATGGAACGCAAAAACCTCCCTTTTTCGCGCTTTGAAAAATGTTAAAACCAAAGATTTTTATCCGTACAGAATTTCAACCTCGCGTCTTTCAGCCGTTATCGGCGTTTTTGTCGCGGGAGCGGTAATTGTCTATTTTGTGAACGTAAGGCCGATTGGCGCGAATCGCGCTTTAATGAGAGGGCTTACATATTTCAACCAAGGACAATTGGCTGAATCATACGAAAATTTTCAAAAAGCCCTTAAATTATCAAAGGGCACCGTGGGTGAGACGGAAATCGCGGAACATCTCGCTTTTAGTACTTACAACTTATTTTCCTCGCCCGAGCTTCTTAAAAAACCGGAAGGCGAAAATTTTTATCGTCTGGCCAAAGACGAATTGGAAAAACAGGTCGCGAAAGGCGCTGGAAATTACCCCAACATCAAACACAATATTTTACTCGCCCAGCTTTATCATCAAAAAGCTGTTTTTGACGGAGATGCCGTTGCTTTACAAAAGGCATTTGAAAATTACGAAAAAGTGATATTGGACGCCGCGCCAAATTACGTGAGCGTATATCCGGTTTACGCTACCCTTCTTGCTCAAACCGGAAATTTGATCGGTGCCACACTGCTCACCCAGAAAGCGTCCGAAATTTTGGAATCAGCCGGAAACTATGACGCGCGCACTTTTTATTCCGTACCTCTATTTTATACGGCGGAAAAAAAATATGACGAAGCATATAAGGCGCTTGCCAATATCGCCGAAAAACACCCTTATTCATCGAAAGAAGTTCTTGATCCGGAAATGACGAGAAATATAATTACAACTACCGCTTCTCACGGAAAAGACGCCTTGCCTTTTCTTGAAAAAATTTACGAACTTGACAATAAGTTTGTTTCCGTACGGCTAATGCTTGCGCAAATTCACGCCGAGGCCGGAAATAACGACGAGGCGATATTTTACGCAAACGAGGCGTTAAAACTAGATCCGTCTTTACGGCTCCAGGTCGACGGTTTTCTTGAAGCCATTATACAAAAAAAATAGAGCAATCTGTTTCCAAATTATTCACATAGGCTTTTTGACTCCGGCTTCCCCGTGGTATTATATAATTATAAAGATCGTTTATTATAAAAATAATTTAATAATATAATGGAAAAAATAAGAAATAGTATTAGCGCCATTAAGGAAAAAACCAAGCATGTTGCCCATGTTTGTAAGGGGCTTTGTGTTAATTTTTGCGCAAAATGCGTACCGTTTTTAAAGAATTTAGGCGCGCATAAAACACAAATCATCGTGGCCGCTGCGGTTGTTGTTCTTGCTATGGGCGGCGCTTTCGCGTTTTATCTTTCAAAAGACGCGCTCATCTCATGGTTCAAAGAAGAAAGTCCGACATTTTCCGCCATCAGAAAAGCGGAGCTTGTGGCCACCGGAAAAGTTGGCTCAAAAGTTTTAATGGGCGATCTGGAGATAAGTTTGCTTGATGTTGTCGAGGGCTCATATCACCCACTTGAGGTGGATGAAGAGTTTAAAAGAGTCCCTCCGCGCGGATATTTTGGAGCGCGCGTTACGATTTTTAACACAGGATATAATGAGAAAGAATTTCTTCTGATCGCTCTTACGGACGATTTGGGCAATCAGTATGAAAGAGACAAGGATGTGGATTTTTATGTTGATGGCATAAAAGATTTTGGACCGGCGCGTGAAATTTACCCACGAACCATAAGGGGGGGAGATATTGGAAATGAAAAGTATTATTTGCTTTTTTCGGAGATTCATTCTGACGCCAAAAAACTTCAGTTGGTGATAGTAAGCGAGACCCAAAACAAAAAGGCCGTTTTTGATATAGATAGGTAAAAATTTCGTTTGCTCGCGTTTTTATATATCGGACTCGCGCTCTATTTTATACGATTTATATATGATTTCTATAATCGGATTTATACAGACCTATATATCTGGAAAATTTGACAACAAAAATACGATCGTAGTTCTTTTGTTTAATTTTATTAATGGATTATGGTCGGCAATAAAGTAAAATAAGTAAGTAAAATGCAAACTATGAATAAAACACCGAGTAAATATATGAACAAAAAAGATCCGAGAGGTTCTGGTTTGGGTCCAGTTGCGCAAAAGATTTTACTCTTATTGTTTGGCGGACTGGCTCTGGGGTTAAGCCGCAATCCGCGAAATTATTTTAAAATTATGGGCGCCATCGCCGCTGATTGGAAGGAGATTGACCGCGAAAATCTTCGGCGCACCATTAACCGTCTTTATGAATCCAAGTTAATAAAAACGGCTCGCAATAAAGACGGAACTTTTACGCTCACGCTTTCTCGAGAGGGAAAGGAAAAAGCGCTGACATACAAAGCGCAGAGTATAAAAATTTTGCCGATGAAAAAATGGGACCGGAAATGGCGTATCGTTTTATTTGATATTCCGGAAAAATCCAGAATTGTAAGAGACGCGCTTCGTAGGGCCTTGGTGCGTGCGGGATTTTTTGAATATCAAAAAAGCGTCTTTGTACATCCTTTTGAGTGCCAAAACGAAATCGATTTTATAATTGAATTTTTTCAGGCGCGCTCCTATACTCGTTTCGTTATTGCCGACTCACTTGATAACGAATTTCATTTAAAAAAACATTTTGAATTAGAATAAAACGGCTCTGTAAAACCTAAAAAAATTAAAAACGAAATTCGTAAAGAAAAAAACGATCGTGCTTATATTGTCGGATTTTATTTAACTATTCAGGGGCCATGTTTTACCACCAGGCGACGTATTCTATTGTTTTGGCCTCATTATGCCGGGGAGTTCAAACTGTAAAAGATAAAATAAAAAAATCTAAAATAAAAAAGGCTGTGGATAAGTGTGTTTATTTTGTTACAGAAGAACGTCTTCTTAATGTGGGTTATTTTTAAATTTGGATCCTCAAAGTTTCACAAACGAGGTGAAACATCAATGGGCGCATATTAAACCTTATTAAACCTTAATAAAATATTAAGATTTATTAAGGTTTATGACAAAAATCCGGACTGATTGGCCTGAATTTTTTCTCTTGTTTTTTAACTTACGCGTGAAGGCGTTTTTGGCTGACTTTTGAGGCGATTTTTCCTTCATTCGCGCCCCTATAATGAGGTATAATTTAATTACGGTTTTTAATACAAAAAATGGGGAATAATCGCGGTCAATTTTTTAAAAATTTCCTGATCTTTTCTTTCGGGGTTTTTGGCTTTTCGGCACTGATTTTTCAGGTTGTTTTTGCCAAAAATCTGGTACTTTTGTTTGGCCTGACTGCTCCCGCGATCGCTACGGTGCTCGCGGTTTATTTTTCAGGGCTTGCTTTGGGCAGTTTATTTTTTGGCAAAATTTCCGACAGGTTTTCCTACACTAAAAACTTGCGGCTTTATGCCGCTCTTTTTATTACAACAGCGGTCTATGGGTTTTTGTTTCCTTTGATTTTTAAACTTTTAAATCTCTCAATCCTCGCGGTCAACAAATCCTATCCCCTGAACTTTTCCGGTTTTAATTTTTTTGCGTTTTTGTTCTCCTTTCTTTTTCTGGTGTTTCCGGCAATTTTAATCGGCGCTGGATTTCCAGTGCTCAATAAAATTCTGATTCGCCAAGAAACGGAGATTGGCAAAAAAGCTTCACTCATTTATTTTGTTGAAACATTCGGTTCTGTTATCGGCGCGACGTTTGCTGGATTTTGGCTAATTCCGTCTTTTGGAAATAACGCGACAATTTTTACGGCGGCTGGGCTGAATATTTTTCTGGGCGCGATTTTGTTTTTATTTTTTGCAAAAGGGATTAAAGGGGAAAAATGGGATGAAGAGGGTAAAAAGGCCAACTTGGAGGCGAAGCCTCCAAGTGGGGAGGATAAGGGGGAGATAGGGGGTGGGGTTCATAATCCACTTTTTCTTTATGCATTATTTATCACCGGGTTTTTGGCGCTCGCGCTTGAAGTGCTTTACACAAAAACACTTATCCTTTTCATCGGCTCTTCCACTTA
>Ga0209542_10003002_pt1 | contig 36827 bp, 36 predicted proteins | sample RifCSPhighO2_01_FD_184028 | JGI IMG/M metagenome (GOLD analysis project Ga0209542, IMG submission 184028) | Soil microbial communities from Rifle, Colorado - Rifle CSP2_plank highO2_0.1 (SPAdes) (version 2) | ecosystem: Environmental > Terrestrial > Deep subsurface > Rock core/Sediment ...
CAGGCCCTTCCGCACCGTCGGCGGCCTCGTGCGCAAGCGCGAGGACGATCTCTTGGCTATCGAAGGCCTCGGTCAGAAGGGCCTGCAGGATATCAAACGCGCCCTTTCGAACCTTGGACTTACGCTCCGTTCGCAGTAAGATACCCCTGCATTACTTCATTTATGAGGCACCACAAGAAACGACGTACGCTCAATCGACCGAAGGCGCAGCGGGAAGCTCTGCTCCGATCCCTGGCGCGTTCCTTGGTGCTCAAGAACGGCATCACGACGACCTCCGCTAAGGCGAAGGAACTCCGCCCGTTCATCGAAAGTCTCGTCACGACAAGCAAACAGAATACGCTCGCAAGCCGCCGTGTGGTCGCCTCACGTCTCGGTTCTCCCGAGGCAGTGAAGAAGCTGCATGACACCATCGCGCCTCGCTACGAGGCACGCAAGGGGGGTTATACGCGCATCGTACGTCTCGGCCGTGTCGGCAATCGTGTCGCTGACATGGCGCGCATCGAATTCCTTGCATAATCATATGGCAGCACCGGTAATCCAGAGGAAATACGAGATCGACGCCGCAGGGAAGTCCATCGGCCGCGTCGCGACCGAAGCCGCGAAAGCGCTCATGGGCAAGACCTCGGCCGACTACACGCCGCACATCGCTTCGATCGTGCACGTTACCGTCGCGAACACGAAGAAGATGCGCATCACGGAGAAGAAGCGTCTCGGCAAGAAGTATACGCACTATTCCGGTCATCCGGGCGGCCTCAAGATCGAATCGCTCTCGACGCTTATCGGACGCCGCGGTCCCGGTGAAGCGGTGCGTCACGCTGTACAGCGCATGCTCCCGCGCAATACGATGCTGAACGGCCGCATGAAGCGTCTTATCATCACCGATTAATACCATGGCCGAAAAGAAATACATCGAGACCGTAGGACGCCGCAAGACCGCATCGGCGCGCGTACGCATCACGGCTGCCAAGACCACCTCGTTCACCATCAACGACCGGACGGCCGAGGACTACTTCCCGCTTGCGGTCATGCATCAGGCACTGAATGCGCCTTTCAAGACCGTCGGCGGTGCTTTTGCCGTCACGGTGCTCGTCAAAGGCGGCGGCCTCAAGGCGCAGGCGGAGGCGATCCGTCATGGAATCTCACGCGCGCTCGTCGAGATGGACGCTGCGCTGCGCAAGGATCTCAAGGTCAAAGGCTTCCTCAAACGCGATCCGCGCGCCAAGGAGCGCAAGAAGTTCGGTCTCGTCGCTGCACGTCGTGCACCACAGTGGTCGAAGCGCTAGAAAAAGCGAACTGCTTCGCTTTTTCGAGACGCGAGACGGCCGGAGCGATGTTTCGCCAGTAGGCGAAACCGCGAGGCGGGGTCGCGACCGAATCCGAGCGTCGGCGAGGATGAGAGTTGTGACCGAAACGCTAACCATAAAGAAACAAGCCGCGAAAGCGGCTCTTCTTTTTTATATGACCGGAAATGTTATACTCACAAAATGATTTCTCCTCCATCAGATAACGAAAGCCCTGACATCGACTTCGAGCCTGAAGACGAACTCGGGAGCGTCGGCGCGCTCAAAGCGAAGATGCAGAAGCTTCGAGACGAGCTCGCGGAAGCGAAGAAAGAGCGCGGCGAATACCTCGACGGTTGGCAGCGCGCGAAAGCCGATCTGGTGAACGCCAAGCGCGACTTCGCACAGGCTTCACAGAGATCTGCTTCAATGGCCAAGGAGGCGTTCCTCGAGGAGATGATCCCGGCGCTCGATAGTTTCGACATGGCGATGCTCTCCGATGCATGGCAGAACGTCGATCCGGCATGGCGCAAAGGGGTGGAAAGCATCCGCACGCAGATCCTCGGCATCCTTGCCGCGAACGGCGTCGAGACATTCGGTAAAGAAGGGGAGGAATTCGACCCTATGCTGTACGAAGCGATACAGGAAGCCGATGGCGGCGTGCCGCATACCGTCGCCAAGGTGCTTCGCAGCGGATATCGCACGAATGATCGCATCCTCCGGCCGTCGCAAGTGACCATCTTCAAATAAATCTCTACGAAAACTTGACACGAGGGTCAAAAGGAAGTATATATTTTCTATCACGATTACTATTTTCTAGAAACTTTCACGCATATGGCAAAAATTCTCGGCATCGACCTCGGAACAACCAACTCGGCGATCGCTATCGTCCAAGCGGGAGAACCATCCATCATAGAGAACGCGGAGGGCGCGCGTACGACGCCGTCCGTCGTCGCCATTTCCAAGACGGGCGAACGCCTCGTCGGGCTCCTCGCGCGTCGCCAGGGCGTGACCAATCCCAAGAACACCGTCTATCAGATCAAGCGCTTCATCGGGCATACGTTCGACGAGGCCAACGTGCAGAAAGACAAGGCGGCAGTGCCGTTCGAGATGCGCAAGAGCCCCAACGGCGGCATCGAAGTGCAAATGGGAGACAAATGGTACTCGCCGGAAGAAGTCTCCGCGATGATCCTCCAGAAACTGAAGGCTGATGCGGAAGCCAAGACCGGGGAGACCATCACCGAAGCGGTGATCACGGTGCCGGCATACTTCAACGACGCGCAGCGCGCCGCGACGAAAGACGCGGGCAAGATCGCCGGGCTCGACGTGAAGCGCATCATCAACGAGCCGACGGCGGCGGCGCTCGCCTACGGTTTCAACAAGAAGAAGGACGAGAAGATCGTCGTCTTCGACTTCGGCGGGGGGACCTTCGATATCTCGGTGCTCGAAGTGGGCGATGACGTCATCGAAGTGCGCTCCACGGACGGCGACGCGCATCTCGGAGGCAAGGATATCGATCAGAAGATCATCAACTGGCTCGCGGACGAATTCAAGAAGGAAAGCGGCATCGACGTGCGGACCGATCCTCTCGCGCGTCAACGCCTCGATGAAGGGGCGGAGAAGGCGAAGATCGAGCTCTCGAGCGCCGTGGAGACGGAAGTGAACATCCCGTTCATCACCTCCGGCGCCTCGGGCCCGCAGCATCTCCTCATCAAGCTCTCTCGCGCCAAGCTCGAGGAGCTTTCCGAGGAATTCGTCACGCGCGCGATGGAGATCACGAAGCGCGCGATGGAAGCGTCCCCGTTCAAGAATCCCGACATCAACGAAGTCATCCTGGTCGGCGGACAGACGCGCATGCCTGCCATGCAGCTGGCAGTCGAGAAATTCTTCGGCAAGAAGCCGAACATGACGGTGAATCCCGATGAAGTCGTGGCTCTCGGCGCGGCCATCCAGGGCGGCATCCTGCAAGGAGATGTGAAAGACGTGCTTCTCCTCGATGTCATCCCTCTCTCGCTCGGCATCGAGACCCTCGGCGGCGTCGCCACGAAGCTCATCGAACGCAACACGACCATCCCGACATCGAAATCGCAGACATTCTCGACGGCGGCGGATAACCAGCCGTCGGTCGAGATCCATGTCGTCCAAGGAGAACGACCGCTCGCGATCGACAATAAATCCCTCGGCAAATTCAACCTCGACGGCATCCCGCCGGCGCAGCGCGGCATGCCGCAGATCGAAGTGACCTTCGACATAGACGCCAACGGGATACTGAGCGTCAAAGCCAAGGACAAGACCTCCGGAAAGGAGCAGTCCATCCGCATCGAACAGCGCTCGGGCCTTTCCGACGCGGACGTCGAGAAGATGCGTGCCGATGCGGAAGCGAACGCGGAATCCGATAAGCAGAAACGTGAGCTCATAGAAGCACAGAATACGGCCGACCAGATCGCGTATGCCGCGGAGAAGGCGCTCAAGGAACATGGAGAGAAGGTGAGCGAGGATATCAGGAAGAACGTCCAGGAGAAGATCGATGCCCTGAAGGCGGCGCGCAGCGGCACGGATACGAACGCCATCAAATCGGCGTCAGACGCGCTCTCAGCAGCCATGAGCACGATCGGCGAAGCCATGCAGAAGAATGCAGCACCTGATCAGAAGCCGCCGGAAGCGGGGCCGGAAGAGAATCAGAAAACAGAGTAAGCGAGCGAGTCATGCGTCCATGAACGCGTATCCTTGCTGCGCAGTCGTAACTCGCTATAATGCTCGATATGAAAGATTACTACGAGATCCTCGGTATCACGAAAACGGCAAGCGCGGAAGATATCAAGAAGGCATTCCGGGCTCTCGCGCACAAGTATCATCCGGACAAGAAGGGGGGCGACGAGGCGAAGTTCAAGGAATTGAGCGAAGCGTACGCGGTCCTCTCCGACAAGAAGAAGCGCTCGGAATACGATACGTACGGCCGTACATTCACAGGAGGCGGCGCGGGCGGAAATGCTGGAGGAGCCAGCGGATTCAACGGCTTCGACTTCTCCAATTTCACGCAGGGGTTCGATGGATCCGGCGCGAACGGTGCCGAATTCGACTTGGGAGACATCTTCGGAGACATCTTCGGCGGAGGGGGGCAGCGCCGCGCACGCCGCGGACGCGACATCTCCATCGACGTCGAGATCCCATTCAAGGATGCGATCTTCGGAACCGAGCGTCGCATGCTCATCTCGAAGCTCACGACATGCGATACCTGTGCCGGCTCGGGCGCCAAGAAGGGCACCGGCATGGTCACCTGCGCGACCTGTAACGGAAAGGGTCAGATGAAGGAATCGCGTAATACGTTCTTCGGGACGTTCACCTCACAGCGAAGCTGTCCGACCTGCAAAGGCCGCGGAGAAGTCCCTAAGGAGATCTGTCCCGTCTGCCGCGGCGACGGCGTCCTCAAGAAGCAGGAAGAGATCCACGTCGTCATCCCCGCAGGCGCGGAGAACGGCGAGATGATCCGCATGCCCGGCCGCGGGGAAGCAGCACCCGGCGCATCCGCGGGAGACCTTTATGTCAAGATCCACGTCAAATCCGACAAGCTCTTCACGCGCGACGGCATGAATCTGGTCACGGCGCTTTCCGTCAAACTCAGCGACGCGCTTCTCGGCGGCGAATATCGCATCCACACGCTGGATGGCGAGACGGCGCTGCAGATCCCGACCGGCGTCACGCAGGGAGAATTCCTCCGCATCCGCGGAAAGGGAGTCCCCTCGAGCCGCGGCTCGCGCGGCGACCTCCTCGTACGCATCGATATCGAATTCCCGAAGAAGCTCTCGAAGGGCGCACGCGAAGCGATCGAGAGACTGCGCAAAGAAGGGCTCTAGAATTCATTTCGAAACCTACTCCAGCGGCGAATGCGCAAAAGAGACCGCTCCGGGCCGCTTGGCCAAGTCTTAGTCCCTTTTGCGCATTCGCCGCCTCCATTTGAGGTTTCGAAATGAATTCTAAGTTGTACACTTCTTCACCGAATTAGGTTTTCCGCTGCGTTATACTGACGCAGTATGGATTTGCATTCCGTAACGGGGTTCTTTACGGGCATCCCGCTCGATTGGATCATCCTCGGCGTCCTCGTCATCCTGATCGCGCTCGATTCCTTGCGCAGCGGCATCGGGAGGGCGTGCGCGATCGCGCTTGCCTTGCCGGTAGCCGTGCTTCTCTATTCGCTCGTCGAGAAGACCGCGGTGCTCGGCACCGTAAGCGCGCTTTCCGCGACGCCCATGGCGCAGGCGATCACCTTCGGTGTCATCGCGGTCGTCTGCTACCTTCTTGTACGCCGTATGGCCCTCGAATACGTAGAGAGCGGGACAGGGGAGCCTATCCAGGCGCTCCTGGCGGGCGGCGCAACCACGATAGTCTTCATCATCGCGTGGGAGCAGGTTCCGGCGCTTCAATCGCTCTGGCACATGAGTGATCGCGTGAACGCCATCTTCTCCGAATCCTACCGCCTCATCTGGCTCCTCGGCGCGTATGTTGGCCTTGCTTTTGCGAGAGGATGACCACAAGTTAGCGTCCGCCTCTCCATCAAGTAAAAGGAGAGCAAGTAAATTGTCAGGAATTTGCATATGCATCAATACGCTGTAAAGTACCCATCAGGCAGGAAAATCTGGTCAAGTCTGCGTGCAATCGATAGTCGACTGGAAAAAGGAATCGGTTCGATGAAAAAGATTAGAACCCTGGGAGCGTGGGCGGGGTACCTCGCGGCACTTGTACAAGCAGTGGCATTCGTCTGGTACTGCTCGGAGGTATTTTCGAAAGAAGCACATACGAACCCTATAAGCTGGTGGTTGTGGCTGGGGGAGACCCTTGTCGGTCTTCTCATCTATGTCGACCGCACGCGTGACATGCCTAAATGGCTCAATGAGGCAGTGGCGTTTGTTGGCGTTGTATTAGTTGCGTCGTATCTTAGCGTAAGAATGTTCTTGGGGGATGCGGCGGTGATATTGGCACCAGTCGAACCGATTGATGTTGGTGCAGCTGTGACTGCAATCGCCGCATTTTGGTTCTGGCTACTGACTAGAAAAAAGTGGGGTGCCGGAGCCGCGATATGGGTCTTTCAGATAGCGCTCATTACCGCAGCATTTCCTCTCATTCGCGCAACATTTGTTGACCCTTCAGCGGAACCGTTCTGGCCATGGGCGCTCTGGACCGTGTCTTTTTGTCTTCAGTTTCTGTGCGCTGCGTTCAGGTGGGATGGGTTTGAGACTCTCCCAAATCCCCTGAATTACGCAATTACCCATGGGCTCGTCGCATGGATTATTTGGCAGGGTGTCGCACCGTAAGGTGCGACACTTTTCTCAACCTGACAATCCAAGGATTAGGTTTTTTGACAATGCCCCTAGAACATATTACTTTGATATAATCACTTTTGCATGCAACCAGCGCTACGTACTGTCACGAAAAGCAAACAGATGGCCACATCGCAAGCTTATCTTCCGCGTGTAATGCACGCGCCTTATTCCGCGATTGAATTCTCAGCAATTGAGAAGCAGGCACATGCATTAGCAGATATAATCGAGGTACGTGCAGAGGAGCTCACAAAAATCTTGCTCGAGTACGAAAGTTATGAAGTGGTCCAGGACGAAATCGCCCGTACACTTGATTTATTAAGAAATCTTGGCGAGAATAGCGAGTATTTCCGTCTGCGCGTAAATGAGGTCACGACGTTCCTACCGAGAAATCAGCCGTTGTATGCCTTAACATGTTTCGTTATCGTACCATCCTTGATGGCAAATGACGTGCATTTTCGCATACCTCATAGTATGCGACATTTCTTTCCTAAGCTTCTTGCACATCTCGATGTGCTCGAGACATTTCCCAATGTATTCGTTTCGAGCGACACACGGCTCGAGTTTTTGCGCAAACGTTCCGCTTTACGTGTGAACCCAGTTACGAACGAAAGCCTGCCTGTCACCGACGTCGTAATTTTTACCGGGACATCAATCCACGCAGATCAACTGCGATTGCTATTTGACGATCGCACCTTATTCATCGCTAACGGTGCGGGGCATAATCCTGTCATTGTAAGCCAAGACGCGGATATTTCAGATGCGATAGATGCCGTTCTTACGCTCCAATTTTACAACCAGGGTCAGGATTGCGCGGCACCGAACTCGATTCTTGTTCACAAAGACATATTTTCGAAGTTCTGCGATAGACTCCGAGAACAGATTCGCGCCGTGCATGTCGGGCACTATCGTGACCGTTCCTGTAGAGTCGGTCCTATTAGCGATCCCCACGACCTCGTGAGAATACTGGATTTCATCATCGATCATACAGAGTACCTTGATCCAACGACGCCGGGTATCGTCCGTGCGCACGACGCAATCCTGGAACCCACCGTGATATGCAAACCGCTTAAAAAAGGTGGGAATTTTACCGAAATCTTCGCTCCCATTATCGTCGTACAGGAATATGAGAGCGATTCCGAACTCGCGTTGTATTTTGAGGATTCACACTATTCGCAGAATGCCATGTATATTACGCTCTATGGAAATAGTAATTATGTTGCCAAACTAATTAATCGACCGGTAGGAGGGAAAATACTTCATGATAAAGCGTCCGTTCTCCATAATACCCATTTGCATGCGAGTGGAGTAGAACGAGGTACGCAACCATATGGCGGATATGGATATGGAGCGTCAAGCCTTACAATCGGAGGAAAAACGTTTCCAAAACCAACGCTCCCACAGCGCGACATATATGAATGGATCGCAAAACCGATTCTCTTAAGGAAATCATCTGATGAATTGAGAGCGAGCCTTAAACACTTCACCACGACGAGTCAGAAAAACGTCGAGAAGTTGTTGAGATTGATGTCTCAAGAAACGCATAGACATGAAGAAATGCAGATCACCAATGTTACGTACGTAGACACACAAGCCCTTCAGAAAAGAAAAAACAGGCGATTTGCAAAGATCGATGACAAGCATGCATATCGTCTTCTGCAGAGGCCGAACATCGAGTATGTCGCATCTCTGAAGCCGGCAGATATCAAGGATGTCCGTGATGTACTTAAGTTAGTTCGGCGCCGTTCAACCGTATCGCGCGATGAATTCAATACCATGCTGTATGCGATACCGCTTTCATCAAATAGTACGAAACGAGAGAATCGTGTCCGTCAGTTGCGCTTATTCCAACATATATATCAGCTATTGTTAGGTACAAAATCCGGCCCGCGCCTCTCGATATTCCTTGCGGATGTTGACCTGGTAAGGATACGAAAATTGCTCGACGTATAGTTCACGGAATATGGTATCCTAATAGCATGAATGGTTTGAGTAATAACTTTTACCATATGGAACCGCAAACGAAGAAATTACGAACCTTAGTGTGGGCTGGAAGTTTCATAGCGTTGGCAGCTGTTGTATTCGCGATTGTTGCGTCGGTAGTGCTCTATGAACACACTATCAATCTTTTGACTGATAACCTGCGACAGAGGCTGTTATCGATATCGACGACTCAGGCCGCTAATATCAATGCTGAATCCCTTGAGGCGCTTCAGGTGGAGGCAGACTGGATAAAGCCCGAGTGGGCAGACGTAGTTTCAAGACTCAAAAAAGCAAAGAACGCGAATCCTAACATCGTGTTCATGTATATCTTTCGGCATGACAAAGACGACCCTACGCAGATGGAGTTCGTTGCAGATGCGGGGTCAATTGATCCCTATGCGAATCTTGACGGTAATCCTAACAATGACGTCGATGCGAATGGAGATGGAATTATCGAGCCGGATGGTGCTGACAAATTGCAATGGCCAGGTCAGGACTACACGGAGGCGATAGATATTCCGGAATCATTTGAGGCATATAACGGCCCCTTGACAGCAGCTGAACTATATGAGGATTCGTATGGCCAGGTGTTGACAGGCTATGCGCCGATTGAAGACGCTAACGGCAATACAGTTGCCGTACTGGCAACTGATATTAAAGCGGACGATTTTTTCACTGTAACGAGGCAAACACTCTACCCATTTGTGATATTTATCGTGTTTTTGACGCTGATTATCGCAGTATTGGCAATTGCCCTCATTTACATCTGGGAGCGACGGGCAGAAATGCTTGCCCAACTTTCGAGAGAGCTGGAAATCGCGAATCGTCAGCAGGAGAACCTGCTCGCGTTCATCAGCCATGAAGTGAAGGGATACCTGGCCAAGAGCGCGGCTTCGTATGCAGGCATCCTTCAGGGGGATTACGGCAACATCCCTGAGCCGCTCATGAAGATGGCCGACGGCGGCCTTATCGATATGCGTAAAGGGGTGGACATGGTGGGGGATATCCTCGATGCTTCTAACTTGCGCCGAGGAACGGTCAGCTATGATAAGCGGGAGTTCGATCTGAAGAAATCTATCGAAGAGGTCATCCATGATCTGAAGGCCATCGCACAGAAAAAGGGTGTTACGCTCGAATTTGCGGCATCCGCGGGTGCGTATCTCATGAGGGGTGACGAGGCGAAGATGCGTCGACATGTCATCCGTAATCTCGTGGAGAATTCCATCCACTACACGCCATCAGGAAGCATCACGGTAAGTCTCTCTCGCAACGCCGATATGATCCATTTTTCCGTCAAAGACACCGGCGTCGGTATCACGAAAGAGGATATGCAGAACCTTTTCACCGAAGGCGGTCGTGGCAAGGAATCGACGAAAGTGAACGTGGATTCCACCGGCTACGGACTCTTCATCGCCAAGCAGGTCACTGAAGCCCACGACGGCAGGATCTCGGCCGATTCGAAGGGGAAAGGGAAGGGTTCGGAATTCGTCGTGGAGTTCCCAGCTGCATAGCGTAATCGGCTCATATACCCAGTATATGAGCCGATCATCTCCCTAAAAGGGGATCACTTCACCGTCACGCTTTTGGCGATATTACGCGGCTTGTCCACGTTATTGCCGAGATGCACTGCCATGTAGTAGGCCAGGAGCTGCAGCGGGATGATGTTCATGATGGCGCTGGTTTCCTTGGTGTCCGGCACCATCAGCGTCTCGTCCGCCTCCTTCGTCACCGTCGGGGAAACCGTCGTGACGAACGCTCCGCGGGCACGCACCTGATGCGCGGCGTTGAGCACGTCACTGCGGAGTCCGTCGTTCGAAACGATGGCGAGAACCGGCACGCCCGGCGCCATGAGCGTGATCGCGTAGTGCTTGAGATCTCCCGCCGGGATCGCGTGTGCGTGAATGTAGGATCCTTCGATGATCTTCACCATCGCTTCGCGCGCGATCTGCAAGTTCTGGCCTTTTGCAAGGATGAAGAGATGTGGATGAGCGGCCATGCGCGGTGCCAGCGCTCGTATCTCCGCGATCTTCTTTTCATCGCTGAGCAATTTCTGCGCTGCCTTGGCAAGACCGGCAAGCTGACGTTTACCCTCGGATAGCTTTCCTTGCACCGCCTTTGCCACGAGATAGCCCCACGCGATCTGCGAGACGAATATCTTCGTCGACATGACGCAGATCTCCGGCCCTGCCTCGGCCATGTACTTGAAATCCGACATGCGCGTCATCATGCTGCCGGGCATGTTCACGTACGACGCGATCTTTGCGCCTTTCTTCTGCGCCATTTCCAAAACCTCCAATACATCGGCCGTTTCGCCGCTTTGCGAAAGCGCGATGAGGAGATCGCCCTTACCGATCAATCGATAATATTCGGCTGCTTCAGCGCCGATGAGCGCGGTCGCTTCTATGCCACCGTATTCGCGCAGATAGAACGCCATCTGTCCCGCAGCGGCGCCCGCAGTGCCTGAGCCTACCGTATAGACTTTTCGCGCCTTTGTGATGGCAGCAGCGAATGCGCGCACTGCGGAATCCTTCTGCACTGCGACTTTGCGGATGACCTCCGGGCTCTGCATGATCTCTTTCAGCATGTAGTGGGCAAAGCCGTCCATGCCGACGGATGCGCCGATGATCGCGTTCTTCTCTATCTCGTATTTCGCTTTCCTTCCGCTCGCGATGTCGAAAACGGAGACATTCCCCCCATGCGCCTGCGCCATCTGCCCGTTCTCGAGGATGACGACGCCCTTCACGTGCGCCGAGAAGGAGAGCACGTCCGACGAGAAGTAGATCTCGTCGGGCCGTCCGCCGATGCCGACGACGAGCGGTGAACCGTTACGCGCCCCGATTACCTGCCCGTCATTGGTCAGCACGATTATCGTATTGCGACCCTTAAGTTCCTTGAATGCGAGTCGAATCGCTTCCATGAGCGTTGTCGTCTTCTTCCGCTTCTCCTCGATGAGATAGACGATGGTCTCGGTATCCGTCTGCGAGAGGAATACGTATCCTTTCTTCGAGAGGATCGATTTCAGCTCGTTCATATTCTCGACGATGCCGTTGTGCGCGAGCGCGAACGAACGATCAGAGGCGTAATGCGGATGCGCATTCGCATCCGTCACCGCGCCATGCGTCGCCCACCGGGTGTGCCCGATTCCGATGTTGCCGTTCAAGGGGATGCTCTCCCGGGAGACGATGCCTATCTTCTTTGCCAGCCCGATGCCGTCACTGTCGAGCACGGCCAGGCCCCAGCTGTCATAACCGCGATAATCAAGCTTCTGGAGGCCTTCCATGACCGCCTCCGAGGCGCTGCGGGTATTGCCTACATATCCGAAAATGCCACACATATGTGTTTTCGTTTAGCGAACCTATAAAGGATGTCGATTGGAGGCTGGCTCGATCATCTTCCATTTGGACATACCGTTACCGATATGGTTTTCCGGATGATGTTACGGTAGGGAGCACTACCGAAGGGTTCCCGCAGATACTGTTTTGTGGATGTCTGACATCCACAAACGTTCGATTCCACGATGAGATGGGTACTCCATCCTCACGTGGCCCTTTCCTCGTATTCCCGGTGAGATAGGTACATCATCTCACGGGGACCACACGCTGTGTTATTTTCACTCACGCCTCGTATATGCAAACGTTTTAGACTGGTAATCATTACAGAGTATAGCCCCGCTTCAGTGTATGCAAGGTGAATAGAAGCGCATTTTCTGTTACTATATGCGCCATGCAACGACTCTTGACGGGCCTTCAACCTTCTGGCGCACTGCACATCGGCAACTACTTCGGCGCACTGAAGCCGTTCGCCGACATGTACGCTGGCTACGAGAGCTACCTCATGGTCGTGGATTACCACGCGCTTACCTCGCTCAAGGATGCCAGCGAATTGCGCAAGAATATCTACGGCGTCGTCCGCGACTATCTCGCTGTCGGCATTGACCCATCTAAGGCGACCATCTTCCAGCAATCGCAGGTCGCCGAACACACGGAACTCGCATGGATATTCCAGACGCTCGTCACCGTGCCGTTCCTCATGCAGGCGCATTCTTATAAGGACAAGGTCGCGAAAGGGCTCGAGGCCAATGCGGGCCTTTTCGCGTATCCTATGCTCATGGCGGCGGATATCCTTCTGTATGACACCGACGTCGTTCCGGTAGGGCAGGACCAGAAGCAGCATGTCGAATACACGCGCGAGGCGGCTGCCAAATTCAACGCTGCGTACGGCCAGACTTTCAAGGAACCGAAGGAGATGATCCAAGAGGGCGTCGCTATCATCCCCGGAACCGACGGCAAGAAGATGAGCAAGAGCTACGGTAACACCGTCCCGCTCTTCGGTTCGAAGGACGAAGTCGCCAAGGCTGTCATGAGTATCGTGACGGATTCTTCGGGCGAGAGGCCGGCCAATGTCTATGCCATCCACCGGCTGCTAAGAAGCGAAAGCGAGCTCGCAGGGCTCTACGAGACGAATAAGGGCAGCTATAAGGCACTCAAAGAGGCGCTTATCGAGGATCTGGAAGCACTCATCGCACCCATGCGTGATAAGCGTAATGCCATCTCCGACGAAGAAGTGAAAAAGGTGCTTGACGAAGGCAGCGCGAAGGCTCGTGAGCAGGCCGCTTCCAAGATGAAGGATGTCCGTGCTAAAGTCGGCGTCTCTCTCTAGCTGCTATGGAACGCACGCTCATTTCAGACCTCAAAGCCCATGTCGGCGAATCAGTCACCATCAACGGCTGGGTCTCCGTGCGCCGTGACCAGGGGAAAATGGTCTTTTTCGACATCCGCGACCGCTCCGGAACCATCCAAGGCGTCGTGCTTCCTAAATCCGAGGCTATTACCATCGCGAAGGAGACGAGCGTGGAAAGCGCTGTCGCGATGACCGGCATCGTTAATCAGCGTCCCGAGAAAAACATCCTTGCTGACAAACAGAACGGGGACATCGAACTGCAGATCGAGGGGATCGAGATCCTGAACGCCGCGCACACGCTTCCGTTCGAGCTTGACGTCGAGCTTAACCTCGATACGCATCTCGATAATCTTCCGCTCACGCTCAAAAGCGAACGTACGCGGCAGATCTTCATGCTCCAGGCTTCAATTCTCGATGCTTATCGCAATTCGCTCAAAGCGCGCGGATTCACCGAGTTCGTGGCGCCTGCAATCGTCGGAGGCGACGCCGAGGGCGGTTCGGCGGTCTTCAAGCTCGAATATTTCAAAGAGCAATCCGCCTATCTCGCGACCTCGCCGCAATTCTATAAGCAGATCATGACGGGCGCCTTCGAGCGCACATTCACCATCGCGAAGGTATTCCGTGCGGAGAAGAGCGCGACGACGCGGCATATCTCAGAGATCACTCAGATGGACTTCGAGATGGGATTCATCAAGGACGAAAGGGAAGTCATGAAGGAATTGCAGACGACGATCCAAGATGTCGTGAAGGGGGTGGGCGAGCGGCATCCTGAGATTTTCGCAGCATTCAAAACGTCGGTCCCGCTCGCACCGGAAAAATTCCCGGTCTTCACGCTCGAAGAAGCGCAATCGCTGGTGGCGATGGAATACGATCGCGCGATCGAGGATAATAGCGACATGTCGCCGGAAGACGAACGCCAGATCTGTGAATACGCGAAGGAGAAATTCGGCTCGGACTTCGTGTTCATCACCAGATTCCCGACTGCCAAACGCGCCTTCTATACCTACGAAGATCCGTCCGAAGCGCCTCTCTCGCGCGGATTCGACCTGCTTTTCCGCGGACTCGAGATCAACAGCGGCGCGCAGCGCATCCACGATTACGATTCGCTCATCGAACGCATCAAGGAACGCGGCATGGACCCGGCGAAATTCGCCTACTACCTCCAGACGTTCAAATACGGCATTCCGCCGCATGGCGGATGCTCCACCGGCCTTGAGCGCTTCACCGGCCGCATGCTCGAGCTCGTTAACATCAAGGAATCGACGGCGTTTCCCCGTGATATGACACGCATTGACGGGAGACTTGCATAAAGCGAATAGAGATGTTATAAAGTTTTTTGGCTCGTCGAACTCCGTATTGATGTACTTCGCAACCCGTTCCAAGATGGGACGAACTGAGGAGCAATCGACATGCCCAAGTTCTCACGCACGCGCCAGCTTCACTGCTTCAAGTGCGATAAACCGCTTCAGGAAGCAGTGCCCGGGACGCTTCAGCCGTCCAGAGGAACCGATTGGCAGGCGAGCGGCAACTATGGATCGACCGTTTTCGATCCCAGTGGCTCGCCGCAACCGGAACTGCTCGTCATATCGATCTGTGACGACTGTCTGGCCGAGAATGCCGAGCGCGTTCACCTCTTTATCGGCGCACGACTCGCGACGATAGAAGAGACGAAAAAGAAGTTCGCGTAATATCGTCTTAGCCCCACCTAACCGGTGGGGCTATTTGTCGATGGTAGACTGTCGGAATGACAGAGGATGGCTTCACGCTCGAGACGGAGCACTATAAGGGGCCGTTGGAGACGCTTCTCGAACTCATCGACAAGCGCAAGCTAAGCGTCTCGAAGGTCTCGCTCGCGGAAGTCTGCGACGGGTATCTCGCGTACGTCGAGAGGCTTCCGGAATTGCCGCTCTCCGAGACGTCACAATTCATCCTCGTCGCTTCGACGCTGCTTCTCATCAAATCGCGCTCACTGCTCCCGACGGTCGAGCTTTCCGACGACGAAGAACAGTCCATCGAGGAACTCGAACTCCGCCTGAAGCGATATGCCGCAGTGCGTAAAGCGGCGAAGCTCTTGAAGAAGAACTGGGATGTGACGCCGTTCACGTTCGCGCGCAGAGTGCCGGATATCGCGCGTATCTCAGGCCTCGAGAAGCCGGCGTTCTCGCCCGGGGAAGCTGCAGTCGCGACGATATTGAAATCAGTCCGACGGCTCATCGATACGTTCCCGACGGTACAGAAGCTCGGCGAAGCGAGCGTGGCCCCGGTCTTGGCACTTGAAGATGTCATTGCCGGTCTGAAGACGCGTATCACGGACGCGGCACGCGCCCGCTGGAGCGAGATCTCGCGCGGCGCTTCGCGACATGACACCATCGTGCATTTCCTCGCGCTTCTCGAACTTGTCCGACACGGCTCGATTTCCGCTACGCAGGACAAGCTTTTCAGTGATATCGTATTCGAGTCCGACTCGGTCGGCGCACCACGCTATGGATGACTCTTCAAGACTCGCCGCGAAGGTACAAGCGCTCCTTTTCGCCGAAGGCGGTTCTTTGACGCTCAAATCACTCATGAAGTCGCTTACGTGCGACGATGCGCAATTGTCGCGCGCACTCGACGAACTCACCGAGAAACTCGCCGGGACAGGGCTCGCGATCGTACGCTCGGATACCGAAGCGGCGCTCGTCGTCGCGGCGGAAGCCCGTGACGCCGTCATGAAGAAGGCGACGGAAGAATACGAGCGCGATATCGGCGACGCCGGCCTCGAAGTCCTCGCCATACTTCTCTACGAAGGCCCTTCGACGCGCGCTGACATCGATTACGTGCGCGGGGTCAATTCGAGCTCGACCATCCGCACCCTCCTTACCCGTGGGCTCGTAGAGCGCTCGGGAAACCCCGAGGACGGCCGTGAATATATCTATAGGGCGACCACCGATCTTTTGGCTCATCTCGGGGCTGGAAAGAGGGAAGACCTGCCAGAGTATGGTACAATCTCTCCCGAATTAACCGCCTTCAAAGCTGGAAATGATGATCATGCAACCGGATCAGAATCTGCAGATACAGGAGCCTGAATCCGTTCCGGCATCGGCGCGACTAGAGCCTCAGCTCATGTTGCCAGCACCGGCCTATCTCAGCCGCGTGCTCATCGGCACCGGATTCCTCGCACTCAGCATCTTCAGCGCCGCAGCACTCGTCCTTGCGTATCTGCCGTCTTTCCGCGGGAGTGCGTCGCAGGAACAGGTCGCCGCAGTAGCGGTGACGCAGCGCCATGCCGACGCCTATGCATCACTCGATCTCCAGGCGAAAGGCATCTATGTATTCGACGCTTCGAACGACACGGAGCTTTTCAAGCGCAATCCCGATGCGCAGCTACCGCTCGCATCCATCACCAAAGTCGCACTGGCGCTCACGGTGTCCGAAGTCCTGCCGATGGAATCCACCGTCACGATCTCGCGCGAAGCCGTCGTCAAAGGCGAGGGCGGGCTTACCTATGGGGAGAGATGGCGCGTCCGCGATCTCATCGACTACATGCTCATCGTCTCATCGAACACCGCAGCCGAAGCGCTCGCAGAAGCAGCTGATCCTCTTATGCGTGCGAAATATCCGGAAGCTCCTGCAGCAGAAGCCATCGTGTGGCGGATGAATCTGCTCGCGCAGCAATTGGGCCTTCACGCTACCTATTTCATCAATCCGAGCGGCCTCGACGAGAGTATGACGCAAGCGGGAGCCTTGGGCTCCGCGCACGATATCGCGTCGCTCTTCGCGTATGCCATGCGCGCCAATCGCGATCTCTTCGCCGGCACGTCCCGCGAGCACGCGACCCTCGGCGCGCTCAATATGCCGAAGAAGGACGTGCATAACACCAACGAAGCGCTCGAATCCATCCCGAATATCTACATGGGGAAGACCGGCCTCACCGATCTCGCCGGCGGCAATCTCGCGATCGCATTCGATGCGTCCGAGAACCATCCGATCATCATCGTGGTCCTCGGATCCACGCCCGAAGGCCGTTTCGATGACATGAAGAAACTCGTCACGACGACGATCCAGGAACTCCTGCCCGCGATACGACCCGAATAGCGGGTGCTACCATATGCTCATGATCAGCGATGTCGTGCGGGTGCTCATTCCTGCGGGCACGGCCTTCCTCATCGGCGTATTACTCACGCCGGCCCTCACGCACTACCTCTACAAATACAAGGCGTGGAAAAAGACGGGCGGCAAGATGGCCTATGACGGCTCCGTCGCGTCCGAATTCAACCGTCTCCATACGCATCGAGAGGTCCGCGCCCCGCGCATGGGCGGCATCATCGTCTGGGCGAGCACGTTCCTCACCATCCTCGCATTCGCTGCCTACGCGTATCTCTTCCCGGCGCTGCTCGCCGACCGCTTGAACTTCCTCAGTCGCGGACAGACATGGATACCGCTCGCAGCGCTCCTGGTGGGCGCCATCGCGGGCCTCATCGACGATCTCCTTATCATCCGTCCGGGCGGAAGCGGCCTGCGATTGCGCTACCGGCTCATCGTCGTCGTCGGGCTCGCGCTGCTTATCGGCATCTGGTTCTACGATAAACTCGACGTGCATTCCATCCGCATCCCGTTCGACGGGCATCTTGAATTAGGGATGCTCATCGTTCCTCTGTTCGTCCTCATCTCGCTCGCGCTCTTCGCGAGCGGCGTCATCGACGGCATCGACGGCCTCTCCGGCGGCGTCTTCGCGTCCGTCTTCGCGTCATACGCCATCATCGCGTTCGAGCAGAGCCAGCTCGATCTCGCAGCGTTCTGCGCGACGGTGAGCGGCGGCCTCCTCGCGTTCCTGTGGTTCAACATCCCGCCGGCCCGCTTCTACATGAGCGATACCGGCACCATGGCGCTCACGCTTACGATCCCCGTCATCGCGTTCATGACCGACGAGCTCGGCGGCGGCATCGGCGTCGCGGTCCTGCCGATCATCGGCGCCATCCTCGTCGCGACCGTCGCATCGGATATCCTCCAGCTCCTCTGGAAACGGATATTCGGCCGGAAACTCTTCCGCATCGCGCCATTGCATCATCATTTCGAGGCCATCGGCTGGCCGGGAGAGAAAGTCACGATGCGCTACTGGGTCCTCTCCATCCTCTTCGCGTTCTCCGGCGTCATCGTGGCGCTTCTCGCCAAGTAGTATGCGCATCGGCCTTGCCCCGTTAGAGCCTTCAGGAAATCGACCTCGTATGGGAAATGGTACTTTGTATGAGTAAATCCGGAGGGTCTCTAACGGGGCGGGCGGATACCGTTCTCGTCATCCTGCTCGCGGCACTCATATTCGGCGGCGCGCTGATGTTCTCGTCGGCGGCCGTCGGCCTTCTCGCACGCGGCTCGACGCATATCTCTGGCGTCGTCTTCAACCATTTCGCGCTCGGGGTCGGGCTGGGCCTCGTCTTTCTCGTCATCGGATTCTCGATAGACTATCGGAAATGGCGCATCGTAGCGCCGTATCTGTTCGGCTTCGCGCTCATCGCGACGCTGATGGTATTCATCCCCGGCATCGGCATGGAGCACGGGGGAGGGAAGCGCTGGATCGACCTCGGATTCGTGACGGTCCAACCCTCGGAGCTGCTGAAGATCGCCGCCGTGATCGTCTCGGCAGCGTATTTTGCAGCCCTCCGAGCAGAAGCCTCGACATGGAAAGGCCTCGCCGCGTTCGGAGGCATCGCGCTGGGGCCCGCGCTCATCCTCGCGATGCAGCCGGATTTCGGGACGCTCGGCATAATCGTCATCTCTATCTTCGCCGTCGCCGTCGCCGCGGGCGTGCGCCTGCGCGATATCGGTATCATGGGTCTCGCGGCGGTCGGTGTCCTCCTCCTGCTTACGCTCACGCCGAAATATCATTACGTCTTCGAGCGCATCGACACGTTCATCAATCCTGCAGCGCAGAGCGCCCAGGGCCAGGGTTATCAGATCCGACAATCGCTCATCGCGATAGGATCCGGCGGCATGTTCGGGCGCGGTCTTGGGCAGGGCATCCAGAAATTCACCTATCTTCCGGAACCCATGGGCGACTCGATCTTCGCCGTAGTCTCCGAAGAGCTCGGATTCCTGGGCGGCGGCATCTGCATCGGCTTATTCCTTCTCCTCGGCCTCAAAGGCTACGGCATCGCGGCCCGCTCGCCGGATCTTTTCGGCGGACTTCTTGCCGTCGGCATATCCACGTATCTCGTCGGCGAAGCATTCGTGAACATCGCGGCGATGCTCGGCATGGCGCCGCTGACCGGCGTACCGCTCACGTTCATCAGTCAGGGAGGTTCCGCGATGCTCGTCTCCCTAGCGAGCGCCGGCATCCTTCTCAACATCTCGCGCAAGTTCCCCAAACGATAGCGTTGGAAAAGCCCTTTTCGGGCGCTACAATGACACTATGAAGATCGTCTTGACGGGAGGAGGCACGGGCGGGCATTTCTATCCGCTTATCGCGGTCGTCCAAGGCATAGAGAGCATCTGCAAGGAACGGCACCTCCTCGAGCCGCAGTATTTCTATATGGGGCCTGAACCGTTCGATAGGGGAGCGCTCGCGGAGCATGACATCGAATACCGGGCCTCTGCCGCAGGGAAGCTCGCGCGCGAGACACGCATCCCGAACCCCATCAATTTCATCAAGACATGGTCGGGCATCATGCAATGTTTCTTCACGCTCTTCTCGATCTATCCGGATGTCGTATTCTCCTCAGGCGGGTATGCCGCGTTCCCGACGCTCGTCGCCGCGAGGCTTCTCCATATCCCCGTCATCATCTACGACGCGGACGCCAAGCCGGGGCGCGTCTCTCTCTACGCGGCGAAGTTTGCCAGATGGATCGCGGTGGCACATCCGGATGCAGCGTCGGCATTCCCGGAAAAACGCCGCGATCGCATTGCTCGCACCGGGCATCCCATCCGCATGGAGATCGAAGATCCGGCGACCGAGGGCGCTCACGAATTCCTCAAACTGGATCCCGACGCGCAGACGCTGTTCATCATGGGCGGCTCGCAGGGTGCCAAGGCGATCAACGAGATCGTGCTGGACACGCTGCCGATACTCGTCGAATCCTATAATGTCGTGCATCAGGCTGGTTCCAAGAACGTCGAGGAGGCGGTCAGCATCGCGAACGTCGTCTTGCGCGACTCTCCCAAGCGTGATCATTACCGCAGTTTCGGCCTTCTCAATGCACTCGCCCTCAAGATGACAGCAGGCATCACATCGCTCATCATCGCGCGCGCCGGCAGCGGCACCATCTTCGAGATCGCATCGTGGGGCATCCCATCGATACTCATCCCTATTCCTGAAGACGTCTCGCACGATCAGACGGAGAATGCCTTCTCATACGCGCGCGCTGGCGCAGCGCTCGTCATCGAGCAGAAGAATCTCACGCCGCACGTGCTTCTTGCGGAGATACAACGACTTATGGAGGATGAGCCGACGCGAAAGCGCATGAGCGCAGCAGCTAAGGCGTTCGCGCGCCCAGGAGCCGGCCGGAAGATCGCGGAGATCATCCTCGAAGTCGCGGTCTCGCACGAACCAGCTGTATGAGTAACGTGAGAGTGAGAATCGCACCGAGCCCCACGGGTTATTTCCATATCGGCACGGCCCGCACGGCGCTTTTCAATTACCTTTTCGCGAAGAAACACGATGGTGCATTCATCCTGCGCATCGAAGATACCGATAAAGAACGCGGAAAGAAGGAATACGAAGACGATATCTATGAAGAGCTGCAGTGGCTCGGCCTCACGTATGACGAGAAATACGTGCAGTCCGAGCATGTCGGGAAACATAAGGAACTCTTGAAGAAACTCGTCGATTCCGACAAAGCCTACATTTCGAAAGAGCCGGCAAAAGATGATGCGACGCGCTCTGTCGAAGTCGTACGCCTGCGCAATCCGGGAACCGTCATCATCTTCAACGATGTCGTGCGCGGCGATATCTCCTTCGATACGGCAGAGCTCAAGGATTTCGTGATCGCGCGTTCGATAGATGATCCGCTCTACCATTTCGCCGTCGTCGCCGACGATGGGGAAGCAGGCATCACGCATGTCATCCGCGGGGAAGACCACATATCCAATACGCCGAGGCAGATACTCATCCAAGAAGCGCTCGGCCTCCCTCGTCCTATCTACGCGCACCTGCCGCTCATCCTCGCGCCGGATAAGACGAAGATGTCGAAGCGGAAGCATCAGACATCAGTGAAGGATTTCCGCGCGAAAGGATTCTTGCCGGAAGCGATGATCAATTTCATGGCGCTCTTGGGCTGGAGCGCGGGAGAAGGAGATAAGGAGATCTATTCGATGGAAGAGCTCATCGAAGCGTTCAGCCTCGAGAACATCCACAAAGGCGGTGCAATCTTCAACGAAGAGAAGCTGCAATGGTTCAATAAGGAATACTTGCGCCGCATTCCTGCAGGTGAATTCGAGAATAAGGCGCTGGAGATGCTGAAAGAATCCCTCACTGAGCGCGTCTCATGGAATGAGACAGTAGCCCACACCATCATTCCCATGCTCAAAGAACGCATTACTACTTGGGACGATATCCGCACATCCGCTGCGGCGGGAGAATTCGATTATTACTTCCAGTGCCCGGAACTCGATGCCGCTCAATTACCGGACAGGAAAAGCGATGCGGCTGCTGCCGCGCGCCATCTTGAAAAAGCCGCTCAACTACTGCAGGAAATTCCCGAATCAGATTTCACATCGGCCGCGGTACATACGGCGCTTTGGGACTACGCTACGGAAGAGGGCAGGGGAGCGGTCCTCTGGCCTATCCGCTATGCCCTCTCGGGCAGGGAAAAGTCCCCTGATCCCTTCGAATTAGCCTCTATTCTGGGCAAAAACGAGGCTCTGGGCCGTCTTCATCTGGCACACGATATACTGAAGTAGCATGGCTCTCTCGAGGCAGTTCTGGGTCGTCCTCGGCATTCTCTTGATTGCCACGCCGTTCGTATTGAAGGCGCAGACAGCACAGGAACTCCAAGCCCAGATCGACGCCCATCAGGCGCAGATCGCAACCCTCAATAAGGACATCGCGAAGTTCGAAACAGAACTCACTGCAGTAGGTGCCAAGAAGCAGACGCTGCAGACGGCCGTCAACTCGCTCGATCTCTCGGTAAAGAAGACGCAGGCCAAAGTGAAGGCGAAGCAGGCGCAGATCGCGACGACGGAACTGCAGATCAAGCAACTCAACGGTGACATCGGTAATAAGGAGAAGTCCATCGATCTGGATTCCGCTGCGCTTGCGGAGACGGTGCGTTCGCTCTATGAGACGGATAAGAATTCGCTCGTCGTGACGATACTCGCGCATGATTCCATCGCCGATATCTGGGACGACACTGAGATGCTGAGGACCGTCCAGGAGACTATGGAAGGCCATGTGCAATCACTGGAGAATGCCAAGCAGGTACTGACGCAGGACCGCGATGCGACCGAGAAGAAACGCGCAGAACTCGTCGATCAGAAGAAAGACCTCGCGGATGAGCAGCAGTCGCTCGTCGTCCAGAAGAAAGAGCAGCAGAATCTCCTTGCCCAGACGAAGAACCAGGAATCGACGTATCAGGCGCTTCTGGCGGCAAAGAAGGCCGCGAAGGCGACGTTCGAATCCGCGCTCAACGAGCTCGAATCGAAACTCCAGTTCACCCTCAATCCGAAGACCATCCCGCCGGTCGGCAAAGGCATCCTGCATTGGCCGCTCGATAGCATCCGCATCACGCAGCAGTTCGGCAAGACGGCGGATTCCGGCAGGCTCTATTCTTCGGGTACGCACAACGGCGTCGACTTCGCCGCATCCATCGGCACGCCGCTCAAAGCAGCGCTTTCCGGCACCGTGCAGGCGACAGGAAATACCGATGCTATCAGAGGATGCTATTCCTACGGCAAATGGGTACTCATCAAGCACAATAACGGCCTGACGACCCTTTATGCCCATATGTCGCAGATCAACGTCTCTGCGGGCCAGAGCGTGACCACAGGGCAGGTAATAGGCTTTTCAGGCGATACAGGCTATGCCACAGGTCCGCACCTCCACCTGACGCTCTATGCTTCGGAAGCCGTCCAGGTGCGCCAATTGGGCACCAACACGCCATGCGGCAAGGCCACGATGCCGGTCTCCGCACTGACAGGATATCTGAATCCGCTGGATTACCTCTGATCAGCCCATGCGTTTTTTACGCGGGTCAGGCTGCATGGTGAGATTAAGGGCTTCGAGTTCGACGCGTGTGGCTTTGCGTAATTTCGTATTCGGCGGGACGATCGAGAAGTAGCCGCTCTTCGACATTTTCGTCATCAGCCAATCGAGGTTCTTTTCCGTCGTGATCCATTCCTCCGGCGCGAATCTCGAGAGATCGAACGGGCTCGAATACGCGATCATCGATTTGGTGCCGTCATACAGATAGTATTCGTGGAAATATGACATCGCGATCTCGCGCGGCGTCGCGTACACCGGGTCGCGGTATCGCAATACCGCATGATTGGTCTTGCTGAGCGCACCCCAATGTCTTTTCCGTTTGAAAAGAGCGACCGTGTGATCCTCATCTTTCGGAATCGTCTCGAAATCCATCAAGAGCGGCCGCTCGCCATGATATGCGAGTACCGCAGCGGCGAATACGGCACCTTCAAAGCAATGCGCCTTCTTCATTTTCAGGACCTGAAGAGGGGAGTGGTTGCTCTCTCCGTCGGTCTCGAAGTTCGTCGGCAACGCTTCCAGAAAATCCTGGATCTTTTCCGGGGAATCGAGTTCGGAAAAGACGTGGCGCGCATCATGGGGAAGGATGCGGCGCACGCGTGCTGCATATCGGGTCATCGGACAAGTATAGGCTGCCGGAGGCATCTGTCCGAGCCGATATCGTGTCAGGATACATGTCGCAAAAGATATATTGTGCGACACGGTCTTATAGGAGAAGTGGCCGCTCCCTGCCCTGATGTGTCTCAAATCGCGGCTTTGATGAGTTCAGCGACTTTCAGCAATTCTGCTTCCGGTGACGCTTCCCCATCGTTTTTATTCCTCATCAGCTTTACCTTGAATAAGTTTAAGATATGGTCGATACAAAAACGGAACTCGAAATTCCGGATTACGTTTGTCACCGCGTGTCTCGAAAAAACCGATATCGACGAGCCTGGACGCCATATCTACAGCATCTTCAATCGACATGTCCCAAATTTTCATAAGACTTTCAATTGATTGGGTAGCTTTCTCACCTTCTAACATCAAGATGAATTTCTTTAAATCTGGATATTCTGCAAATATTGTCTGTTCCATTCGTGCTTGAGATACGGGAGGGAGCGCATTTTTTATTGCCGTGGGAGTAAACAAGTTTTCACCGGGAGGAGCTGCTTCTCCGAGTTCCATGGCATTAATTTGTCCGTCCTTTGCCTCGTTTAATAGATGGATCAGTTCACGTGGCGCGATTTTCTGAGTGCCGTCCGACACGCGGGCCATCAGCCATCGAATGGTCTCTGACTTTCTCGATCCGGCGTCAATTTGTTTTGGGAACACTCGGTAGAAAAAATCCTTCTGCAGCTCATAATTATTAAGGACGCTTTGGCTATCGACATTGAAGGCCGAAACAATTTCTGGATTGCTGAGCAAACGTCGGACAATCAAATTTACGATATTTGGCTCCGACCACTCTATTGAGTCTGAGAGAGTTATGTGACTTCCCTCTCTCATCCCTTTTTCAGTAAGAGATTTCCATATGTCTTTTCTCAAGAAAATCTTTAGACGAATGGAATCATACTTGGCCGAATCTTGATAAACTCTAAACAGAGCGCGAAGCGCATTCTGCTCAAGTTCAGTATTGTAATCAAAGACTGCATCAAGACGATCAAAAAGAATCCAGACTATCTTCCCATTCTGCTTCAAAATACTATTTAGAAGCTTTAAGACTTCATCAACATCTATACTTTTTTTGCTCTCGCCTGGGTCCTTAAGCTTGATTTCAACTGTACTAACACTTACTGAATCAACATATTTCAGGACCCTCGAGAGAATCCTTGCTTTATCATCACCTATAACTCCGACGGACGATAATTGCTCAACAAGTTCAGAATGATCTCGTTTTAATATCTCTAAAATCTGAGGGTCACTGGCAATTAGTGACAAAATATAAAGTTTCCAAAGATATACGAATTGAATTTCCGAAGTCGGCGGGTCTTGTTTTATCGCACTGAATACCGGATCTCCTCGAGTATCTTCTGCAGGAATAATTTTTACGTTCTGTGGGACTGCACGACCAGTAGAAAGCAAGTGAAAAATTGCACTTTTACCTGATCCTTTCATCCCATAAACGATGTCAACTTCCCCACGCAAAATCTTCCTCCATATCAACGTCTCAACGAAATATTCTTCAAGTTTGGGTTCCTGCTCTGCGACTCGTTGACCGAAACTTAAACCTTCCAACAAAGAAGCTTTGCTTGACGAATTCGTCATAACTTCGAGGGATGAATTATTTACTTCCTATCTTCTCAAACGCCCGCAGGACTTCGAGCGGAAGCGCAAAGATGAGTGTATTGCTCTGGTCTGAACTCACGTCGTCGATGGTCTGGAGCGTGCGCAGGTGCAAGGCGCCTTGTTCTTGCGAGAGGATGCCGGCGGCTTTGGCCATATTGGTCGCCGCGACGACTTCTCCTTCGGCTTTGATGATGACGGCGCGCTTCTCGCGTTCTGCCTCGGCTTGGCGCGCGATCATGCGTTCCATTTCTGTCGGGAGCACGACATCCTTGAGGACGACGTTGGAGACCATGATTCCCCACCCTTCGCTCGTCTCGTCCACGATGACGCGGATCTTTTCCGAGATCTTCTCGCGCGCGGCAAGAAGTTCATCGAGCTCTACTTCGCCGACAACGTTGCGCATGGTCGTCTGTGCCAGCTGGCTCACGGCGTAGAAATAATTCTCGACTTCAAGGATCGCCTTCGAGACATCGGAGACGCGGTAATAGATGACGGCTGTGACGCCGACGGAGATGTTGTCTTTCGTTATAGCCTTCTGCTCGGGCACCTCGACGGCCTTCACGCGGGTATCCACCTTCTTCATGCTCTGAAAGATAGGAATAACCAGCCTCCAGCCCGGCTCCTTGATGCCGGTGAACTTGCCGATGGTAAAGAAGACTCCCTTCTCGTATTGGTTCACCTGACGGAGAATAAGGACCAGGATGCCGTTAATGACTACCGCGGCCAGAAGCAAGGTGTATAAGTTCATGCCCCCACTATACTCCTCCCCTCTTTTCGACGCTATGTGAGGAAATGCCCCTGCTTTGTCCACATGATTGCTAAGCCAGAATGCGTGAGCGTGTAGTATGGAGGGGTGCACATACGCCTCCCTTCTTTTGCATTCGGCATCCTCATCGGCGCAGTCATCTTCGGCGGCGTCAGCATCGTGCTGGCGTGGACCGGCCCGACATCCGCACCGCCGAGCGGCAACGTCTCCGCACCCCTCAACGTCGGCACGGCGGATCAGATCAAGAATGGCGTGCTCGGGGTTAATGCCCTCGCAGTCTTCGGCAACGCTATACTTTCCGGGGCCGGTAACTATCTCAACTTTGGCACAATTCCGGACCAACAGCCTCCTTCAACCGGTTATGGCATCCGCGATAATGCCGGCGTCATGGAATTCAAAGACAGCACCGGTTTGTGGCTACGTTTCCTTCCTTCCACCAGCGTGCAAAGCATTCAGTTTGCCGACGGCACGACTCAAACTACGGCCGCAGTCGCTGGAGGAGCGACACAGCAAACCACGATCAGTTGCAGTGTGGGCTCTTCTACCGGCACACCTTCGTGTACCACCGCAAACTGCCCTGCGGGTTACGTACGCAGCGGCTGTAGCGCTGCCGATACATCTTCCGGCGCGGCGCGTGCGGATATCATGTCGATGGTTCCGAGCGGAACAGCTGCATGCACCTGCAGATTCCGCGCGCTACAAGGCTCTTTCGGTGGCATACCGAATGGCACTTGTTACACATACTGTGTGAAATAGAACCCTCTTACTGGTTGGACGCCGAGAATGCCTTGCAGCTCCTTCAGCAGAATGACCTACTGGGTTGCTGCGAGGATGAATCGGTGCCCTTTCAAATGAGTGCGGCCGGTGGCCGCTCTTCTTCCAGCAAAAACGCCATGGCAGCCGCCCGCGAATGCCCCGCACCTTGGTGCGGGGATCGACGAGCGGCTCGTTTTTACTTCCATGGGATTTGATATTCGTTGAATTCTGGTAGCAATTTGCGGCCATAGAGAAGCCTCGAAATGACCTCGGCATGACTTAGGGCGCCCGTTAGCGCATTATGCGGCTCCGGTTCTTTCGGGATTCCGCAGTAATTAAGAACGGCATCGAGATCGAGGGCTGAACGGCGCTTGGCGATAGGCGGCTTCATGCCGTGACCCACCATATGCATGTAGCAGAGCGTGTGCGTGTCGATGGTGCGATAGGCGAAGGGCCAATCCGTGTGCCCTGCCCGCTGCGCAGCGTATTTTATGAAATCACGATCGAATGAGACGTTCTGTCCGGCGAAGGTCCGTTCTTCAAGCCCCTCGCTCCACTCCATGAACTTATGGACGAGATCGGCTTCGCTCTGCTTCTTTGGATCGGTGATCTGCTCCTTCGTGAATCCATTGACCGCAAGCGCGTCATCCATGATGTGCGCGCCGTCCCACACGCGGCACTCTTCGTAGAAACGATTGGAAGGATTATGGAGATCGAGCGCACCGACAGAGACGATGGAATGCTTATGCGCCTCTACGCCCGAGGCTTCGACATCGATGACCAACATGGGCCCAGTATATAGCCACTAGCCACTAGCCACTAGGGAGATGCCGGAGGAATCGAATTTTGTATTCTCCTAGTGGCTATACCCTATTGGCTAGTGGCTAAGTCCAGTCCTTTGCAGCTCTGCGACGGGCGATATCCCGCCGCTTTCGCCGCTGCCTCGTCCTTGAACCAGATCTGATTCTCAGGCTTGATATTCGCAGCTCCCCCACACCAGGGGTACTGATAGACCGCTCCGGTACGCGAGGCAACTAAGAGGCCTCCGACATTCATGCCTCGCGGCTGGGCCTCTTCCGGAGCCTTCCCTATCGAGACGGCCGGGCGTGCTTCTTCCGTCGCCGAAAGACGCCCCAGGCCGAAGCTCGAAAAAGCGACTAGGAATATGACTATAATGAGACCCCAGTCGCCAAGCCCCTTATCCAGGAGGGTCTTGCACCTGCCCCAAAAACCCTGTATAGTGGCCCTGTTCACACGAACAACTATACCTTATGGCAACAACAAAGGCCTCCGGAACAGCTAAAAACCTGAACGACTCGAATCCGAAATACCTCGGGGTGAAGCGCTCCGACGGTACTCCGGTCTCGATCGGCGAGATCATCGTCCGCCAGCGCGGCACGAAGATCATGGCAGGACGCAACATCGGCGTCGGCCGCGACCACACCCTTTTCGCCAGGATCGCCGGACTCGTGAAATTCTCCCTCAAGCGCAAGACAAATTTCGATGGCCGCTCGGTCACCCGATCGATCGTGGACATCGTCCCTGCTACGAAGTAATACTTCTTGGAAATAAGAAAAAGCCGCGAGCGAAGCTCGCGGCTTTTTCTTATGACCTCATTTTAACTCTTCACCGTCACGATGATCGTCGCTTTGTGGATACCGAGCTTTATCTCCACGGGCCACTCTCCGATCTCCTTGATGGACATCTTCGGCGCGACGGCATCAGGCGGGATGGTTATCTTCAGCTGCTCACGTATCGCGGTCGCGATGTGTCCGCCGGAGATCTTCTCGTAGAGATGCCCCTGCTTGCCGGCATTCGCTTTCATCTCGATCTTCTTGCCATCGATGTGCTTCGCGAGTTCGGTCCACTCTTTCTCCTTCTGCGCCGCAGCTGCAGCATCATCCGCTTTCTGCTTCTCGTATTCCTTGATCTTCTCCGGAGTAGCCATCTCGACGAGCCTGTTGGGGATGAGGTAATTGAGCGCGTGGCCGTCGGAGACGTTCTTCACGCTTCCCTTCTGCCCGATGCCCGTCACGTCACGTAAAAGGATAACTTGCATGGCTTCCAGTATACATTATTGACATCCGAAAACATATATGCATAATATCCCGCGGCGGGACGTCTGGCCCGTTAACTTGATCTTAATTGCAAACCAATGGAGGTCTGCTATGCGAGGATAACCCTCGAATGGAGACGCCTAAAATGTGCCAGATGCACATCTTCCCCACTTCCCGCGGCCTTTTCGTGTATTCATGGACTGACGGTGTCCGCATGGTCCCCGCGCCTCGCATCAAGCATGATGACGACGCGCAGGCGTTCATGCTGTGGCTTCTCAACCACGGCTACACGGAGGAGGCGGAGCGTTTCTTGGATGCCTACTGCGCTCATGCGCGTTAGTATGAATCCAAGACACATCGAGGCCCTCGGTAAAACCGAGGGCCTCATTATTTATTTTCCAAGCATCTCAACCGCCTTGTCCATCTGCGGATCCTTGCCGGCTTTCACATCCTCTTCGCTGATCTTCACTTCTACGTCCGGGGTTATGCCGGTCTTCGGGATCTGCGTGCCGTCCGGCAAGAGCCAGCGCGCCACCGTGATCTTAAGGCCGGTGTTCTCCGTGATTGGGATGAGTTCCTGCACGGAACCTTTGCCGAACGTGGTCGCTCCGACCAGCTTCGCGACTCCGTAATGGCGCAACGCGCCCGCGAGGATTTCCGAGGCCGAGGCAGAACCCTTATCGACGAGGATGACCGCCTTGAGATTATCGTTGAAGATATCGTACCCGCGGCTGCGATGGTCGATGTTGTCCGCATGGCCCGCGTAATCCTCCGTGACGACGATCTTGCCTGTCGGTAGGAACCAGCTCGCCATATCCACCGATGCTTCCAGATAGCCGCCCGGATTGCCGCGAAGATCGAGGATGAGCTTGTTCGAGCCGGAATTGACGAACTGCCTGAGCGCGTCGCGGAAGAGCTGCGGGGAGTTCGAGGTGAACGTGTGCAGCGAGATGACATACGTGCCGTCGGCGCGCTTCTCGCTCTCAACGATCGGGACGTTGATGACGTCGCGCATCACCTTGATCTCCTTCGGCTCCGCCCAGCCCTCGCGCGAGATGAGCAGCCGCACTTCGGTGCCCTTGGTACCGCGGATGAGATTGACGGCCGTCGTCACGTCCATGTTGTGCGTGTCGTTATCATCGATCTCGAGGACGCGGTCATCCGGTTTGATGCCGGCACGCTCCGCCGGGGTGCCCTTCAGGGGCGCTACCACGGTGAGGACTTCGTCGCGTACCGCGATCTCCATGCCGACACCTTCGAAGTTGCCGCTCAGGTCTTCCTCGAACTGCTTCTGTTCCACCGGCGGGAGGAAGAACGTATACGGGTCTCCCAGCGATTCGGCCATCCCGGAGATCATCCCGTAGACGCGCTTCTCTTGCGGCGTGCCCGCGATGACGGGCGCTGAGGTTGATGCAGTGGTAGTGGGGACGGAGGCCGGGACGAATTTCTCGTCCATGATCTGCCATGCTTTCCACACCGGCGAGAGGTCGACTCCCTGTGGCGGACCATCGATCCCAAGCGATTGCGCGACCGCGGCCGGCAGCATGCTGCGGAGGGAACCAGAGTTGCCGAGTATGAGTCCGCCGGCAAAACCGACAGCTAAAAGAAGAATCGCCCCGATAGCGAGGGCGGACAGGCCGTACTTCTCTTCTTGCATGCCGCCATTATTGCACATTCCGCTTTTTTTCACTATTTACTTTATCGCTGCAGCCGATAGGATTTCCTGATGCTCGCGCGCTACAAGCACAGCGGTCTCATGTGGATCGATCTCGAATCCCCCACGCGGGACGAAGTGCTGCGCGTGATGGATGAATTCAGGCTCAATCAGTTCATCGCGGAAGAGCTCCTGCTGCCGACGACGAAGCCCAGGATCGAATTCCAGGACGACTATCTCTATCTCATCCTGCACTTCCCCGCGCTGCGCCATACGCATAAGACCATGGAACAGGAGATCGACTTCGTCCTCGGCAGGGATTTCCTCATCACGACGCACTATGACACCGTGGACCCCTTGCATAAGTTCTCGAAGATATTCGAGGTGGATTCGATCCTGAATGCCGAGCTCTCCGACGAGCATGCGGGCTTCCTCTTCTTCTCGATGCTGCGCCGTCTCTATAAATCGGTCGAACACGAGATCGACTTCATCCACTCCGACATGACGCACATCGAGAAACACATCTTCAGCGGACAGGAGAAAGGCATGGTGCAGGCGATATCGCGCGCCGCACGCGATCTCCTCAATCTCCGACAGACCATCGAACCGCATCGCGACGTCCTGAAGGAGATGCAGCCGGCCCTGGTGAAGCTATTCGGTGATAGCTACGCGCCGTATGTGCGCTCGATCGAGAACGACTATTATCGCCTCCACAACCACATCATGCGCCACACCGAATCGCTCCACGAGCTCCGCGAGACGAACAATTCGCTGCTCTCGGCCAAGGAGAACGAGACGATGCGCATCCTCACCATCCTCGCGCTCATCACGTTCCCCCTTTCCCTCATGGCCGACGTTCTCAGCCTCCCGTCCAAGCACAACCCGCTCTACGGCCTCCCGTACGACTTCTGGATCATCGCCGGCATCCTCATGGCGACGGGCGTTGGCATGTTCGCATACTTCAAGCATAAGAATTGGCTGTAAGTCGAGACGAAAAACTGCTAGGATGGTGTCATGTCGAGCTGGTTAGGATTCTTTTTTGAATTCCTGGTATCCCTTTTCACCCCGCAGGGCAGTCATCCTGACGCTTCTCTCAGGCGCAAGGTCGTGAAGCTTCACAACACGCTCTCGGGCGAGAAAGAGCGGTTCGAGACGCTGCTCCCCGGCGTCGTCAAGATGTATAACTGCGGCCCGACGGTCTACGGCGTGCAGCACATCGGCAACCTCTCGATGTTCGTTTTCACGGACCTTCTGCGGCGCACGCTCGAATATGCCGGGTACAGCGTGAAGCAGGTCATCAACATCACCGATTTCGGGCACCTCACCTCGGACGCCGACGAAGGCGAAGACAAGATGACGAAAGGGCTGAAACGCGAAGGACTCAAACCGACGCTCGAGAATATGCGGACCTTGGCCGAGAAATACACCGAGATATTCCTCAGTGACCTGAAGACGCTCAATGCGAAACTCGATGAGACGAAATTCCCGCGCGCATCCGATTACATCCCCGCGCAGATCGCGATGATAAAGACTCTCAAAGAGAAAGGTTACGCATATGCCGGGAAGAATGGCGTGTATTTCGACACCTCACGTTTTCCTGATTACGGCAAGCTCGGCAATATCAGATTGGATGCGCAGAAGGAAGGCGCACGCGTCGCTGTTAATGATGAGAAGCGTAATCCGATCGATTTCGTCCTCTGGAAGAATGATAAGAAACTCGGCTGGGATTCCCCATGGGGCAAAGGGTTCCCCGGCTGGCATATCGAGTGTTCCGCGATGATCCGTGCGCTCCTCGGCGAGCAGATCGACATCCACACCGGCGGCATCGAGCACATCCCCGTGCATCACAACAATGAGATCGCGCAGTCCGAAGCGGCGACGGGGAAAAAGCCGTTCTCGCGCTTCTGGCTGCATCGCGCGCATCTGCAGCTGGAGGGGGCGAAGATCGCGAAATCCGACGGCAACACGATCTATCTTTCAGACATCATCGAGAAAGGCTTCCACCCTATGGCCTTCCGGTATCTGCTGCTCGGCGCGCATTACCGCCAGCCCGCGAATTTCACCTGGGATGCGCTGCAGGCTTCGCAGAGCGCGTTCCTCAGGCTTCGCAAGCTCGTCGATACCCTGCCTGAAGGCGGGAAGACGCCGCAGGACTACGCGAACCGTTTCAGCGAGAGAGTATCCGATGATATCGATACGGCTGGCGCGCTTGCCGTCTTGTGGGAGATGGTAAAAGATGCGGATCTCGATGAGAAGAATCTCCGTGCCGGGCTTCTCGATTTCGACCGAGTGCTCGGCTTGGGACTTGCCGAAGAAGATGCAGACGCACAAAAATTATGGAAAAAGGAATTCGGCGTGGTCGTCTCTTCTTCAGACGCCCCTGCGCATATACAGGAATTACTCGCGAAACGCGAAGCGGCGCGTGCGGAAAAGAAATGGGCCGAAGCAGACGACTTCCGCGCCGAGATCGAAGCGGCAGGATACATCATCGAAGATACTGCGGATGGCCCGCGGGTCGTATATAAAACAAACGCCTGACCGAAGCCAGGCGTTTTAAAGGATTTGAGTTGATCCTTACTTGTCGCGGATCTCGACGTAACCCTCGTCGTACGAGCCGTAGTAGTCCGTGTCGAGGTACGGACTCTCGTACGAGCCGGAGTCACGAGCAAGCGCCATCTGCTGATCGACGATAGCCGGCCCATGCAGTTCCGCAAGACGCGGCTGATGCATGACGCCGACGATCCCGCTGGCGGCAATGCCACCAACGATGAGCAGTGTGGCAAGAAGGATACAGCTCTGGATTGCGATTCTCATCGCACATCTCCTATTCGGTTTCTACTTTAATACTGCTAACAGTATACCACACTAATATAATTCACGCAAGTACCAGATTTATCAAGCGATTAGGCACGAAAATGACCCTGACCTGCTCCTTCCCTTCCAGCCACCTAGCGACGGCTTCCAAAGCTACCTTTTTGACGGTTTCTTCATCCGAATCACGAGGCACGGAGACCGTCGCACGCGCCTTGCCGTTCACCTGAACCGCGATTGTCACGGTATCGGCGAGTATCTTCTGCGGATCATACTTCGGCCACTTCTCGAGATGAATCGAGGTTTCGTTACCGATTTCGTGCCAGAGGTCGTCCGCCATATGCGGCGCGAACGGCGCAAGTAATTTCAAGAATGCCTTGTACTGGCCTTTGGTGACACTCTTCGCTTCCGCTTCGTTCACGAAGATCATCATCGCGGAGATCGCTGTATTGAATTTGAAATTCCGGATATCCTCACCCACCTTCTTGATGGTCTGATGAAGCACTCTCTCGACATTCTCGTCGGCGCTCTCAGCGAACGATTCCTGCAGACGCCATACGCGTTCTATGAACCGTCGCGCCCCGATGAGGTTTGATGTCTTCCATGCGATAGCGTCCGTGAACGGCCCCATGAACATCTCGTAGATGCGCAGCGTATCCGCGCCGTAGGTCTCGACGATATCGTCCGGATTGATGACGTTGCCATAGCGTTTCGACATCTTCTTGCCGTCCTCAGCCATGATGAGTCCCACCGAGATGAGTCGCGTGAACGGCTCCGGCGTGGAGACGACGCTGATATCGAAAAGGAATTTGTGCCAGAAACGCGCGTAGATGAGATGCCGCGTCGCATGTTCCGCTCCGCCGACATACATATCCACTGGTGCCCAGTATTTCTCCTTCGCCGGATCGACAAGCGCGGCATCGTTTGTCGGATCCATGAAGCGGAGGTAGTACCAGCTCGAGCCCGCCCATTGTGGCATCGTGTTGGTCTCGCGCTTCGCTGGGCCTCCGCACTTCGGACATGTCGTGTTGACCCACTCCGGAATGGCCGCAAGAGGTGATTCTCCCGTTCCCGTCGGCTCGTAGTGCTCGACTTCAGGCAATCTAACGGGCAGCTGGTCATACGGGACGGGAACAACACCATCTTTCTGGCAATGCACGATAGGGATCGGCTCGCCCCAATAGCGTTGCCGCGAAAAGACCCAGTCACGGAGCTTGTAGGTTGTTTGAGCTATACCGAATTTCGCCGTAATTCTTACCTTTGCTTCTTCAGATGGAAGTCCATCAAATTCGCTGGAATTTATAAGAATTCCTTCCATTACGATCGGCGCAGCCTGTAGGCTTGCCGAAATATCTGAGATACCAGCTTTGACAGCACTTAGCGGGTGAACCACTTCGCGAATTGGTAAATTAAACTTGGTAGCAAATTCATGATCGCGAAAATCATGCGCGGGCACCGCCATGATGGCACCGGTGCCGTAGTGTGCTAGCACGTAATCTGCAGCGTAAATCGGAATACACTCTTTATTTGCGGGATTGATCGCCATGACTCCTTCGAGCTTCACGCCTGTCTTTTCCTTGCCTTCGGCGGTACGCTCGATCTCGGTTTTTGCAAGTGCTTCTTTCGCGTATTTCGCCAACTCAGGCACGTTCTCGATGTGAGACTCGAGTTTGTGGATGATCGGGTGCTCAGGCGCGATAACCATATATGTCGCGCCGAAAAGCGTGTCGGGACGTGTCGTAAAGACTTTCAACTTCTCATCGGTTCCTTGGATCGCGAATTCGATTTCCGCCCCTTCCGACTTCCCTATCCAATTGCGCTGGGATTCCTTGATGTGCTCCTGCCACTCAGGCAAAAGGTCGAGGTCTTTCAAAAGCCGCTCCGCGTAGTCGGTGATCTTCAGCGTCCATTGGCGCATCGGTCGCTTCTCGACGACGGTGCCGCAGCGTTCGCACACATTGCCGTCCAAGTCTTCGTTGGCGAGGCCGGTCTGGCACGAAGGACACCAGTTGATGGGTTCGAACGATTCGTAGGCGAGGCCCTTCTCGAAAAGCTTGAGGAAGATCCACTGCGTCCATCGGTAGTATTCGGGATCAGTCGTGTTGATCTCGCGGCTCCAGTCGTAATCGAGGCCGATCTTCTGTAATTGCTCTTTGAAGCGCGCGACGTTCTTCTCGACCGCTTTGCGGGGATGCACTTTATTCTTGATCGCGTAATTCTCTGCCGGGAGTCCGAATGCGTCCCAACCCATGGGGTGGAGTACGGACTTCCCTTGCATGCGGGCGTGGCGGCTGAAGATGTCGGTCGCGATGTAGCCCTTCGGATGTCCCACGTGCAGGCCCTCACCCGAGGGATACGGGAACATATCTAACACGAAGGCCTTGGGTTTTCCGCTGGTTTCTTCAGAACGATAGATGCCGCTTTTCTCCCACTTTTTCTGCCATTTCTTCTCTATCTTTTTATGGTCGTAACTGCGCATCCGAAAACTGTATCATGAAGGAAACGCGTGCGCATGTTCACTTGCTCGTGATGCCGCTGATGATGAGTGTCGCTACGGGAACCTTCTTGCTCACAGGTTCATACGCCGCAGTAAATTCGATCCGTCTGTTCTTGACGGGCTCGAGTTCATTCGCATGTCCCGCCATCTCGACTGCCGTATCGAGCAGTTGGAAGATGTCGCCGTCCTTCTGAAGAAGCGCGAGTATCCCTGGAAGACCGCTCTTCATTTCGCTTGTAAAAGTGATACGGCGTTCAAGTGCAAGACTGACGAGCTGTTCTCGGAAACCGTTGAGCATCAACGTGATGAACGGCCCATCTTCGAGTCCTATCTCCTGGTTACGGGCCCGGTCCACTGCTTCCGAATTCCTTCCCCACGGTCCTCTCTCAGGGTCTGCCATACGGCCTTATCGTACCGACATCGGCTTGCTGTATGGGGGATATTTGTCGGGATCGATCGTGCGGTCGAAGCACACTTCACCGGTGCCATGCTGCCAGTTCTCATTGGTGGTGTCGCCCGCGTAGATCGGCTTCGACATCGCCGCAGAATTCGATGTGCTGTCGGCGTTGAATGTCGCGCAGAGCTGGAACGACAT
>Ga0209542_10003003_pt1 | contig 36817 bp, 46 predicted proteins | sample RifCSPhighO2_01_FD_184028 | JGI IMG/M metagenome (GOLD analysis project Ga0209542, IMG submission 184028) | Soil microbial communities from Rifle, Colorado - Rifle CSP2_plank highO2_0.1 (SPAdes) (version 2) | ecosystem: Environmental > Terrestrial > Deep subsurface > Rock core/Sediment ...
TGGGTTCGTGAACAAGGATTCTTCAGGCATTGTTGAATTCTCTGCAGCGGAGTTTGAGATGATTGCCCAAGAGATAAGGAAACGAGTCCATCTCATCAAAGGCGTGAAGATATTCGGTGGGAGTGGAGCGATAAGGTTAGAGTGAGATGTTAAGCGCTATTGATTCAAAGGATGATATCACAGTCTGGCTTAGTCCGGAAGACATTGAGCGCCTTGCAAGCGAAACGCTTGAAGGAGTGCTGGTCTGTGTGCCAAAACCAAAGAGACAAGGGACACTATCCTTAACAGTGGATAGTAAAAGGGCATTGGGCTCATCCAAAGTTGATTCTGCACAGGCACTTCAGTTGCACGCCTTCATTGATCAGGATCGATATCGTATGCTCGTAAGTGATCACAACACTGAGGATCGGTATGATGGTTGGTCTGGGAGCAAAATACTATTTTTGGATATCAGCCATCTTGATGGTATGGCCCAATTTGCGTATGAACGGTTTGTTAAATACCGAGATGAACGAAATCAGTTGCCGGATCGTATGGGATGATACACTACGGCTGCCGGGATTCGAACCCGGGTCACAAGCTGTTTCCAGTCCTTAGGACCTGGGAAGCTCGAATGTTAACCACTGCACCACAGCCGTATTATGATAACACAGGATATTTCTTGACGTAATGAGGTAATACTAAGGGAGAGAGGATTGTGGACACAAGCGCCATAACGACGATTGCCGCATACAACTCGAGATTAATAATGCCATTCAAACGAGCAACCTCCGCGATGACTAATTCAACTGCCCCTCTCGAATTCAAGCCCCAGCCGAGGATCATGCTCTGGCGATAATCAAGATGTGTGAAGGGAGAGGACAGCAGCGCTGCAAGTAATTTCCCCATGATTGCCGCAAGGGCGATCACAAGCATGAGCGGCCAGTACCCTAAAAGCAGCCGGACATCAAAATTCATGCCAATGTTAATAAAAAAGAACGGCACGACAAATCCAAATCCAATCACAGAAAGGTCTTTTACCATCTTCCGCTCTTCCGTCTTATTCATAATAGCGCGAATCATTAAGCCTGCTGCGAACGCCCCTACAATGGGCCCGAGGCCAAAGAGTGTTGAAATTGCGGCGATAAAGAGTGCGAGCAAAATAATCATCATAAACTCACTCGACTCAGAATGCTCCTGCACGATCGCGTTAATCAGCTTCGGGATGAGCTTCACAATAATATAGACGAGCACAACGAATCCAAGGATCTTCAAAGGTAGTGCGATGACCTCAGCATAGCCCCCCTTCTGAGCAATGATAAGAATCATAGACAGAAAAAGGATCTCGAACAGGTCGTCAGCAATTCCTGAGCCCACAATGAGACGGCCTACTTTCGTATTGATCAGCTTCAAGTCAATGAGCGCGGGGAGATTTGTGCCCACCGCAGTCATGGACAAGCACGCGGCAACGACCGTCGCGGCGATATATGAGTATCCAAGCATAATGGTGAGCAGAAAGCCAAGCGCAAACGGCAGCACGGCAGAGAGTACGGAAACAATGAGGATGTCATGCGAGCTTTTCTTTAATTTCGTGTAATCCGTCTCCAATCCCGCAATGAGCATAAGAAACACGATGCCCAGCTGGGCAATGAGGCCCAAATCGGTGAGGTCATTCCGAAACACGTGCTGCGAGATAAGCGGGAGGCTCACAAGCACACCGGCGAGAATCTGGCCAACCATGACGGGAAACCCCATCCTGCGGAAAAACTCGCCCAGGGCAAACGCAACGCCCAAGCTTACCATTACGGTAATTAAGAAACTCATAGAAAAACCAAAAGGGAAAGACTATATAAAATTATTCTTCGTCTTCCGCGTTATAACTGGGAACGGCAGCCTTGCTAATGATCATGACGTCTCCAATATTCTTCACGAGCTGATGCGGAACAATAACCCCTTTCGCGCTGCCAAGAACTTTTGCAAGGAACGATGCTTTTGTCGCGCGGATGCGCCAGCCAAACACTTTACTCTGGGTCAAAATGCTTTCCTCTACATCACCAAAATAATCTCCCGTTTCTGTAAACACCTTCATATCATATGTTTCCGAAATTTTTTTCAGCTTGAGCATGATCTCACCTATGCATTTTCAAAGCGCCTGTGTTTATAAAGATTTCTAAAGCCCAGTCATAGGTTTTTAAAGAGCTCATTCTTCTCAGGCGGATGCGCTTTCAGAATATCACGCTGCTCGGAACAAGCCATATTGCTGCCCAGAGCATCGCTTCGATAGAGCAGGTCTTCAGAACTAATGCGCCAGAGATGATCTGTCTTGAGCTTGACAGGGAGCGTTTTCACGCATTACTGCATGGACACAGAGAAGGCCCGAAGCTTAGGGACATCAAACACATCGGATGGAAAGGGTATCTCTTCGCAAAGCTTGGGCATTGGGCAGAACACCAGCTTGGCTCGAGCGTGGGCATCCAGCCGGGAGAGGAGATGCTCACCGCGTATCGTCTCGCGAAAACACACCATTCCAAAATTGCGCTTATCGACCAGCCCATCAGAATAACACTCAGACGCCTGCACATCCCGTGGAAAGAGCGGTTTAGATTCGTCTGGGATATTCTTAGGTCTCCATTTGCCAAAAAAGCACGATTCGACCTCAGCACGGTGCCATCAACCGATGTCATCAACGGATTGCTGCGTGAGGTGCAGGCACACTACCCGTCCATTTACCGAACCCTTATCGAGGAACGGGATATCTACATGGCGAAGAAGCTCCATGCATTATCCGTCAGCTATCCTACTAGCTCCATTCTCGCCATTGTCGGAGCAGGGCATGTCCCTGGGATCATGCGCTACATCCGCATGTACGCAGACCGCGAGTATTTTTAATCAGAACCTTTATATAGCAAATCTAACGAGATTTAACGTATGTACGGCTATTTTGATCTGTGGGATAAGGTCAAGCGGTACTTTAGGTTCACCCCCCTTGAACTCAGAAGCATACTCATAGTTATTCTCATCTTCACATTCATTACCACATTCAACAAATGGGGAGGAGAAACCTTTGATGCCCAGGCGGGAATTCAAAATCTTGTGCTCTGGGGATTCATCATAGCCATTTCCGTCGTACTGCATATCAGCGCTCAAAAAATAGTTGGATTGCACAATGGCTTCAGGGTTGAATTCAGCATTTGGTGGTATGGGCTTCTCCTGGGCATCATTCTGGCATTCGTCACAAAGGGAGCACTTTGGCTCCTGCTTCCCGGGGGAATAACGTTGTATCATATGTCAACGCATAGACTAGGATACTTTCGCTACGGGACAAATTATTTTGCGGTAGCGATGGCAGCGCTCGCAGGCGCACTTGCAAACATCCTGCTCGCCACGTTTATAAAAACATTTGAAGTCTGGTTTGGAGTACCTATCTCAGACATTGAGCTCCTGAATAACCTCGTATTCTTTAACTGGATGTATGCGCTCCTGAGCCTTCTCCCATTTCCCCCACTTGATGGATGGGCCGTCTTATTTAACTCGCGGCTCGTCTATGCGTTCATCTTTGGAAGCATCGCGGGATATGGAGCGCTCATCCTTCTTGGGATATACTCGTTTGTCTTTGCGCTCTTAATCGGAGGAATCATATGGCTGCTCTTCTACCTGTTCTTTGAACGGGGACTTTGGAAGCTGATCTCATGAAAAAAGCAGTGCTCAACCTATGGGAGAATTGGCCAGAATACCTTGGCTTCACCATGCTCTTTGTCGGATTTCTGCTCGCAATCACGAGCGGATCAGCCGTTGTGAGCTACATCCTCATCCTGCTCTTCGGACTTGCATTCGGCAGAGGGTATTATCGGCTGAAGAATAAGATGAAGCACACATGGTTTGTCCTCGCGTTCTGCACACTCGCAGGATTCCTCATCGGAACCGTGTACGGCGATAGAAGAATTGTTGTTCTCCTCTTTGTCATTGGCGTGACCGTAAGCTACTATCTCCACGACAAGAAGATTGTCAGCAGCAAAGAGTACTAATGTTTTTATATCTCGCATCCCTCATGCCCTTCTATGATTAAGAACTTCACTCCACGGCTCTATCAAGAGACGATCCTCGCGACAGCCGCGCAAAAGAATACGCTCGTAGTACTTCCTACAGGACTGGGGAAAACAAACATCTTCCTCATGCTTGCAGCGCACCGACTTCACGAGTATCCTGGATCCAAAATCCTGCTGCTCGGGCCCACAAAACCGCTTATTGATCAATACTACCGCGTTTTTTCTGAACAGTTTGAAATTCCAGCCGATCAAATGGCCATTTTTACGGGGCTTGTCAAACCAGAAAAGCGGGCAGAACTTTGGAACAGCTCACGGATCATATTCTCAACACCGCAAGGCCTTGAAAATGACATTATCATGAAGCGGATCAACCTTGCGCAGGTCTCATTACTTGGATTCGATGAAGCGCACCGTGCAGTTGGCGATTATAGCTATGTCTTTGTCGCGAAACAATACATTGCCGCATCACCCTATCCCAGAATCATTGGGCTCACCGCATCTCCCGGATCGGATATTGAAACGATTCAGGATGTGTGCAAGAACCTCTTCATCCAAGCCGTAGAAGTCCGGACCGAAAGTGATCCTGATGTTCAGCCATATGTGCAGGAACTCGATGTCCACTACGTCATGGTAGACCTTCCTAAGCCGCTGCTCGAGATCAGAGCACTCCTCAAAGCATTCATCCAGGATCGCACTAAACGGCTGAAAGGCGTTGGAATCCGGCTTGAGGGCACAAGCAAGCGGGAGATCCTTAACTTGCAGTCTCATATTCGCGCTCAGCTCGCTCAAGGAGAAAAAGACACGACACTCTGGAGCGCGATCTCCCTGCTTGCGGAGATTATCAAAATATCTCATGCGCTTGATCTCCTTGAAACACAAGGAGTCATTCCACTCTATCGTTACATGGAAGGGCTTGCGCATGAGGCCGGGAGCTCAACCGTGAAGGCAGTGAAAAATATCGCCGCAGACCCTGGATTCAAAGGAGCGCTCGTCAAGGTTCAATCGCTGTACGAGCAAAAAATGGAGCATCCCAAGCTCGTTGAACTGCAAAAGTTAATTGCAAAGTGCTTTCAGAACTCTCAAGAAAGAAAGGTTATGGTGTTCACACAATATCGGGATAATGCGCTTGACATTACACAGAAACTGCAAGCGCTTCCCAACGTTAAGCCCGCGCTGTTCGTCGGCCAGCAAAAAAAGAGGGATTCAGGCATGAGCCAGAAACAACAGCAGGCGATGCTGCACGCGTTCTCTACCGGAGAAATCAATGTTCTCGTAGCAACGTCCATTGGTGAAGAAGGGCTGGATATACCGCGCGTCGATGAAGTGATTTTTTACGAGCCCGTGCCGAGCGCAATCCGAAGCATCCAGCGCAGGGGACGCACAGGGAGACATGAGAAAGGAATGATCACGGTGCTCGTGACGAAAGACACCCGGGACGAGGCGAACCGATGGACTGCACATCACAAGGAAAAGCGGATGTACCGCAATTTGGACGCACTGCAAAGCAAACTCTCAAGCACCTTAGTGCAGAACATTGCTCCAATAGCCCCTCAACCCACAGAAAAAACAACAGTCATCGCGGACCACAGAGAAAAAGGGTCAGGAGTTATCAAGGCGCTCCTCGACTATGGGATGAACCTCAAGCTCGAACAGCTTGGACAGGGCGATTTCATCCTCAGCGAGCGCGTCGGCGTTGAATATAAAACCGTTGAGGACTTTGTCCAGAGCATTCTTGACGGCAGACTCCTGCACCAGATGAAAGAGCTCAAATCAGCATATGAACGGCCTTTGCTCATCATCGAGGGGACGAATGACATCTACAGCGTGAGGAATGTCCATGCCCATGCCATTCAAGGCATGCTCGCGGCCATCGCCATTGGATTCGGAATTCCGCTCCTCCAGACAAAGAACGCGAAGGAGACCGCATCCATTCTTATGCTCATCGCGCGCAGAGAGCAAGAAGGCTCAACGAAAGAGTTCACGCTCCATGGAGAAAAACGGCAGCTCACGCTGAAGGAGCAACAAGAGTACATTATCAGCTCCATTCCGGGAATTGGACCGGCGCTGGCGAAAGAACTGCTCAACCATTTTCGCACCGTGCAGAATGTGATGACGGCATCCGAGCAACAGCTCACGTATGTGGGAAAAATAGGGCCGCTCACCGCAAAAAAAATCAGGGATATCGTTGAGAGGGAATACTAAAGCGGAATATCACTCACGATGAGCGTTTCAGTCCTCTCAATTCCCTCAACCTTTCTAATCTTCTTGTCAATCACATCATCAATGGCGTTCATGTCCTTCGCTTTGATCTCCAGAATCAAATCATACTGGCCATAGAGGGAATGCATATTCGAGATTTCCTTAATTCTTAAAAGTTTCTGCATTAATGATTGAAGCTTCTTCGGCCTCGCGCAGATGAGCATATACACTTGATTCATACTTTCAAAGCCTCCAACCGCTGAATGCGCTTTTGCGTTGAAGGATGGGTGCTAAACAACTGCAGCAATGCTTGACCTCTGAAGGGTTGAATGATAAATTGAGAGCTCGTCGCGGCATTGCCAAATGTAAGCGGTTTATGCTTTACGCCATCCTCTATCTTTCGTAATGCCGTGATTAATCCTTTCGGATCTTTCGTGAGTTTCGCGGCACCCTCATCAGCAAGATACTCACGCGCGCGGGAAATGGCCGTTTGCAAAATCAGCGCGATGATCGGAGCCAGAATCCCGATGAGAATCAACTGGATGAGCCCTGAACGGTTGTCCCGGTCTCCACCCATTCCAAAAATAGCACCCCAGCGCGCCATAACAGCGACGTAAGAGATAACCCCGGCGATCATTCCAGCTACGGCCGTGATAAGCGTATCTCGATTCTTGATATGCGAGAGCTCATGCGCCAAAACCCCAGTCAATTCTTCCTTGCTCAACAGCTGAAGAATCCCCTCTGTGCACGCAACAGCGCCATGTTTGGGATTTCGCCCTGTAGCGAATGCGTTCGGAGTCATCGTTGGAATGACATAGACTTTGGGCATGGGAAGATTAGCGCGCTTTGCCAGATCCCTCACAATATGATAGTAGGTTGGGTCTTCCTTTTCCTTAATTTCCTTAGCTTTATACATCCACAAAATAATTTTGTCTGAAAAAAAGAATGCGAGCCCATTTAAGAGAATGACAAAGATTCCTGCAACAATAAGGCCCGCGGTGCTCCATAAACTGCCAACCCATAATAAAAGAGCTGTCAATACGGCGAGCAACATTGTTGTCTTAAGTTGATTCATGAACATACCCAACCACCATCATGAGTGATACGTTTTAAGTATATTAAACTTGTGGATCAAAAGTATTTTAAACGGGATTCCCTTCATTGAGAGGATGGGGGAGATACCAATATCCAAGCTGTTGAACCACTATAAACGGATTGAGATTCAGCAGGCGATTCTGGACAACGCGCAAGGCAAGGAGGTTGCGATTAAGTACGGAGACAAAGGCTTCGGAAAACGGCCTGATACGCTGCGCTACCCCAATGATATCCTCAGCGCCGTGCAAGAAGGAGCAACATCATTCCACATCTCTGAAGAATATTGGGGAACCCTCGGGCAGCTGGGAACGAACCTCTCGCGGCGGGAGCTTGACGCACTCCGAACCGGCTGGGATCTCGTCCTCGATATTGACTGCGATCACTTTGCATACTCACAAATCGCTGCAGATCTGCTGTGCAAAGCCCTGCTTCATCATGGAGCACAGGGAATCAGCGTGAAATTTTCAGGAAACCATGGATTCCACATTGGAGTGCCGTTTAAGGCTTTCCCGCCACAACTTGGAAACAAGTACACAAAAGATCTCTTTCCAGAAGCTCCACGAAGGATCGCGGTGTACCTTAAATGTTTTATTCAAGAAGCATTAGCCGTTGAGCTTCTCCGATTCGAGGACATTAATGCTATTATGAAGCGAACGGGCCTCGCGTATGACGCCCTTGTTCAAAACAATACGTTTAATCCGTATCAGGTTCTTACAATCGACACGGTACTCCTTGCGTCACGGCATCTCTACAGAAGCGTCTATAGCTTTAATGAGAAATCAGGGCTCATTAGCATCCCACTTGAGCCAACGTCCATTCGGAGTTTCTCGCATGAGGACGCGCTTCCTAGCAATGTCAATGTCACGTTTATCCGTTTTCTCGATGATGCAACCTGTGTTGCGGGAGAGGCGCGGCAACTCTTAGTGCAAGCGTATGACTATAAACCTGTGGGAGAAAAACCGCGAGAGGATGAGCTCAAGGAATTTGCTGCATTGGACCAAGCAATCCCTGAACCATTTTTCCCACCATGCATCAAGCTTATCTTTGGGGGAATGGACGACGGCAAGAAACGGGCATTATTCATTCTCGTGAATTTCCTTGTGAGCTGCGGGTGGAGCTATGACATGATCCAGGCAAGATTGCAGGATTGGAACGCAAAAAACAAAGAGCATCTCCGCGACACGATTCTTTTAGGGCATATTAAGTATCACAAGGCCCAACAGAAGAAAGTGCTCCCCCCAAACTGCCAGAACATGATGTATTATAATGATCTTGGAGTGTGCCAGCCGGACAGCTTATGTGCCAAAATCAAAAATCCCGTGAGCTATGCCATTCGAAAGACTCGGCTGTTGAAGCAGGAAGAGCCAAGGAAGAAAAAAGCCCCTCATCAAGACACAAAATGACCAGGGTTACTTCTCTATACTATAGATTACATTAACAGAAACCTTTATAAATAAACCATCAATTCTTCAAATGATACCTAAGACGATATTCAAGTTGAATAACGTCAAAACAAGCCTGAAAACAAGGTTTTCAGTACAGTTTTGGCAGAAACGCACTGTTTTCTGGTTTGTGGGGTGGTTACAACCGTAACACACAAAAGATTTCAAGCAACTTTGAAATCAGTGGATATTGAACAATGGGACAGGTATTCGGACCAAGACATGGAAGTATGCAGTATTGGCCGCGAAAGCGCGCCAGGCGTCAACATACTAGAATAAGGTCTTGGCAGCGCGCCCTCAAGGACGCTCAACTGCTCGGTTTTGCCGGATATAAAGTTGGCATGACCCACGTGATCATGACGGATAACCGGAAGCAGTCAACGACCAAAAACGAAGACATTTTTTGTCCCGTGACGGTCATTGAATGCCCGCCCATAAAACCTCTTTCTCTCCGCTTTTTCCGCAAACGCCACAACGGTTTCAATGTCATTGGTGAAGTGCTTTCTGAGCACATTGACAAGGAGCTGGAACGCGCTTTGCCTCATATCAAGAAACATTCAAAAAAAATTGACGATTTCAAAGAGTTCGATGACGTCAGACTCGTTGTTTACACGCAGCCCAAACTTACAGGCATCGGAAAAAAGAAACCGGAAATCTTTGAGCTTGGTCTATCAGGATCGAAAGAGCAAAAACTCGCCCTTGGACAGCAACTGCTCAGCAAGGAAATCAAAATCAGCGACGTATTCAAGGAAGGGCAGCAAAGCGACATCCATGCGGTCACTAAGGGAAAGGGATTTCAAGGCCCTGTAAAGCGTTTTGGGGTCTCGATTCGCAGTCACAAGTCAGAAAAGACAAAGCGAGGGCCTGGATCGCTTGGCGCATGGAACGCCCAAGGGCACATGATGTACAGAGTCGCGCACGCAGGCCAGATGGGATATCACACTCGGACGGAATACAACAAATGGATTCTGAAAATTGGCGAGAAACCAGAAGAGATCAATGTGAAGGGCGGATTCTTACGCTATGGGGTAGTGAAGAATCCCTATATTCTCGTCAAGGGAAGCATTCCCGGCCCTTCAAAAAGGCTCATCAAGCTCACGGTGCCGTGGAGGGCTGATAAAGGAATACCTTCAGAGGCTCCAGCACTTCAATATATCAGCATCGCGTCAAAACAGGGAAAATAAACAATGAAAATCAAGATTATCAAAAAGGACATGAGCAGCCCGGGGCAGATAGAGTTGCCTGCACAGTTTAAGGAAAGTTTACGTGAGGACCTCATACGCCGTGCATTTACGTCTCTGCGGAGCCACAAACGCCAACCCTACGGTGCGTTGCCCACGGCTGGAAAACGCCAGAGCGCAAAGCTTTCCAGAAGGAGACGTGACTATAAAACCTCCTATGGCATTGGCATTTCCAGAGTCCCGAGAAAAATACTATCGCGTAGCGGAACCCGATTCAACTGGGTTGGCGCATTCGCACCCGGAACTGTCGGAGGAAGGAGAGCGCATCCGCCCAAATCCTCAAAGATCTGGGATCTTAAAATCAATGATAAAGAACGGCTCAAGGCATTGCGCTCAGCACTGAGCGCGACAGTCCAGAAGACTCTTGTTGGGGGACGCGGACACAAAGTGCCAGAGGCATACCCGGTCGCACTCGATGATGAATTTGAAAGCGTGTCAAAGACAAAGGAGTTTTACACATTGCTTGGGAGCATGGGACTGGGAGAGGAACTTGCGCGCTCAGGACTCAAAACAATCCGCGCGGGAAAAGGAAAGATGCGAGGCAGAAGATACAAGAAACGAACCGGGCCTTTAGTCGTCGTCTCCCAACCCTGCGCACTCCTCAAATCCGCGCGCAATATCCCCGGGATTGATGTTGCCCTCGTTCACCATATTAATATTGAACTGCTCGCTCCAGGAGGACATCCGGGAAGACTCACGCTCTTCACGAAAGGCTCTCTTGAAAAAATCAGGAAAGACAAGCTCTTCAGTGAGGCGAGCGCATGAAAGAGCACACTACAATCATCAAGTATCCCCTATCCACAGAAAAGTCGCTGCGGCTCATGGAAGCGGAAAACAAATTAATCTTTGTAGTGGACAACAAAGCTACGAAGCAGACGATTAAACAAGCGATCGAAGAACTCTTCAAAGCAAAAGTAACTCGAGTCACAACCCAGATTGATATGAAAGGGAGAAAGCGCGCGTATGTCCGGTTTTCGCCAGACACGCCCGCTATTGACGTAGCAACATCCATGGGGCTCATGTAACATGGGAAAAAACCTTATTCAACAGGCACGGGGAAAAGGCGGTCCAAGATACCGGGCAAACAGCTTCCATTTCAAGGGAAGAATACAGTATCCAGGAATCGCAGCACAAAAGGGAACGATTCTTGAACTCATCCATTGCGCCGGGCACAGCGCGCCCCTCGCGAGAGTGCAGTTTGATACGGGAGAACGTGTCCTGCTCGCCGCATGCGAAGGCATGTGCGTAGGCTCTGAGATCAGCGCCGTTGCGCAAGCCCCCGTTGAACCGGGAAACATCTTCCAACTCAAAGATATTCCTGAGGGAACGCTCATCTACAACGTTGAGCTTCAGCCCGGCGATGGCGGAAAGCTCTGCAGATGTTCTGGAATATACGCACGCGTCACTGCACGGCTTCCTGATCGGATCATGGTCATGCTCCCTTCAAAAAAAGAACGGTCATTTTTGCCGGAGTGCCGCGCGATGATTGGCATTGTGGCGGGCGGCGGAAGAACAGAGAAACCGTTCTACAAGGCGGGAAATAGGCATCACAGAATGCAGGCAAAAAATAAATTGTATCCTCACGTCAAAGGAATTGCGATGAACGCCGTGGACCATCCTTTTGGCGGATCGCGATCATCCAAAAAGAACAAGCCATCGACTACGTCACGTGATGCTCCTCCAGGACGCAAGGTTGGTCTGATCGCAGCGCGACGCACGGGAAGGAAATAACATGGTAAAGAAAGAATTCACGATGTATGGAAAATCGCTGCAGGAGCTCAAGAGCTTAAGCATTGAAGAGATCGCGCGGCTTGTTCCTGCGCGGGCACGCAGAACGCTCACCCGAGGATTCACCCCTGCACAAAAGACGTTCCTCAAAGTGTTCCGAGCAAAGAAAAACAACGTCAAAACGCATTGTAGGGATATGGTCGTGCTCCCGGAAATGGTCAACGCCACGATTATGATTTACAATGGAAAATCATTCGAGCCCGTTCAGATCAAGCCTGAAATGATTGGGCATTATTTGGGAGAGTTCACGTATAATCGCAAGAAAGTGCAGCACTCCTCTCCGGGAATCGGAGCAACACGCAGCAGCGCTGCAATCTCGGTGAAATAAATGACGTACAAATACGCGTATCAGCACAATAAGGATCATGAGGCGATTGCCCTCGGCAAGGACCTTCCCATCAGCAGCAAGCAGAGCATTGAAATCTGCAAATACCTCAGAGGGAAAAAAGTCAGCGCGGCAAAGAAAATCCTAAATGATGTTGCTGCACTGAAAAAAGCTGTGCCGTACACGAGATTTCATGGGGATACGGGGCATAAACCGGGAATTGGTCCGGGACGGTACCCTGTCAAAGCATCGCTTGCCATCCTCCAAGTCCTCACGAACGCAGAAGCTAATGCGCAGAACAAGGGATTGGACGCTGAGCAGCTGCACGTTGTTCATCTCATGGCCCAAGAGGCATCTCGGCCGTGGAGATATGGAAGGCAGCGCAGAATCAAAGCAAAGCGAACGCATATCGAAGTTGTTGTGGCAGAACATAAGGATGAGAAACAATGATTGAGCGAAAATTCGTATCCCAAAAAATCAAGGAATTCCAGAGCCAGGAGTATATTTCCGAGAATCTTAAGAAAGTAGGGCATTCACACACGAAGATGATCAAAACGCCTTTAGGCGAAAAAATCGTTATTTACGCAAGCCACCCCGGGCTCATCGTGGGAAGAAAAGGAGAGAACATCAAGAAACTTACGAAGACACTGAAAAAACGGTTTAACCTTGAAAATCCACAAATTGAAATCAGTGAAGTGGAAAACCCGAATCTTGATGCACAAATTGTCGCAGAAAGAATTGCAAGTTCTCTTGAGCGGTTCGGCACGGCGAAATTTAAAGGCGTAGGACATAAAGCTATGAGTGATGTCATGGGAGCCGGTGCCCGAGGCGTCGAAATTCTCATCTCCGGAAAAGTGCCAAGCGCGCGTGCGAAACGCTGGCGGTTTTATCAAGGCTATCTGAAAAAGAGCGGCAGCTTCGCTGTTGAAGGAGTGCAGAAAGCATACACGCAAGCGCTGCTCAAAACAGGAATCATCGGCATCCAGGTTTCGATCATGCCCCCTAACGCACGGCTTCCTGACGCGATTACGATTAAAGACTCAACTCCTCAACAACCTCAGGAGGAGGCCAAGGTAGAGGAAAAACCAAAGAAAAAACGAGCACAAAGGAAAAAAACCCATGAGCAGACTCAGACAGAACGAACTCAAACAGATGAACCCCAGTGAACTCCAGCAGAAGGCTGCGGAGCTCCGGAAGGAACTCATGAAGCTCAATGCGCAGATCGCCTCAGGGACAACTCCAAAAAGCCCGGGACATGTGCGCATCATTAAAAAAAACATCGCACGCATTATGCAATACTTGCATGGAGGGAAAACAAACACATGAGTACGATCTGCCCAACCTGTGGGCTCCCTAAGGAGCTCTGTGTCTGCGAGACTATCGCAAAAGAGAGCCAAAAGATCATCGTGAGGACAGATGCCAAAAAATTTGGCAAGATGTATACCGTGATCCACGGCATCGACAGCAAAGAGATCGACATCAAAGACCTGTGCAAGAAACTCAAGAACAAATTCGCGTGCGGAGGAACAGTCAAAGAAGGAAATATCGAACTGCAAGGCAACCACAAGGAGAAAGCAAAAGCGTACCTTGTTGAGATTGGATTCCCTGCAGACACGATTGAAATGCGATGAAGATTATGACACCACAAAAAACAATACTTGGAATCAAGGCGCCACACGGCACGTGCACGGACAAGAAATGCCCCTTTCATGGCTGCCTGAGCGTTCGCGGAAGAATGTTTTCGGGAACCGTCGTTGGCCAGGATGTGCACAACACTGCTACGGTGGAATGGACGCGCAAGCGCTACGTTCCAAAATTCGAGCGCTTCGAGAACAGGAAAACACGGCTCAGGGTGCACAATCCCAGTTGCATCGGGGCCAAAAAAGGGGATGTTGTGATTATTACCGAGTGCAGACCCCTCAGCAAGACAAAAAAATTCGTAATCCTGCAGAAAAAAGGAGAGGATGTACGCTACCACGAAAAACTCGAGGCGCTGCAAGAAGAGGAAGCGCGCCAAAAAGGTGAATAACCATGCAGGCAGTACGATCCCACATTGTCAAGAGCCTTCCGGTTGGAGCGCATATAGAAACCTGCGATAATTCAGGGGCAAAACTGCTGAAGATTACATCCGTAAAGCTGCACAAGACACGCAAGGGAAAAAGCCCCGCTGCAGGCGTCGGAGACATGGTGCTCGCAGCCGTGAAAAAGGGAAAGCCCGAGATGCGCAAAGAGGTTGTGCTCGCAGTGATCGTGCGTCAAAAAAAGGAATACCGAAGGCCAGACGGAACGCGCATCAAGTTCGAGGACAATGCTGCTGTCGTCCTCAAAGATGACAAAGGAAATCCAAAAGGCACGATCTTCAAGGGAGCGATTGCAAAAGAAGCGACACAACGCTACCCGGGCATTGCCAAGCTGGCGGGGATTATCGTATGAAAACGTTTTCATCTCACTGGAAATCAAGCAAGAAGCCACGCAAACAGCGATTATATAGAAAACATGCTCCCTTACACGTGAGAGGTGCGTTCCTCAACGTACACCTCTCCAAGGAGCTCAGGACAAAACACAAACGCAGATCTCTCCGGGCACGCACTGGAGATACTGTGAAAGTGCTGAGGGGAACACACGCTGGGAAGACGGGCAAAATTGACCATGTGAACGCAAAGAAAAGCCTCCTCTTCATCACGGGAATAGACCTCACAAAAAAAGATGGCACGAAGTCCCTTCGGGGAATACATCCCAGCCAGCTCGTGCTAACGGATGTGGTCCTTGATGATAAATACCGTAAAGCCATTATTGAAAGAACACGAAGTTGATCCTATGGTAAAAAACCACTTAAAACGACATCACGCGCCTCAAAGTTGGCCACTGCAGCGCAAGTCAAGAGTATTCATCGTCCGTCCAAAGCCCGGGCAATCCGGACTCACACTCGGCATGCCTCTCGGAATGATACTTCGTGATGTGCTTCACCTCGCGTCAAATGCGAAGGAAGTGCGCTATATTCTTCAACAATCAGATGTGCTCATTGACGGCAGGAGACGCAAAGACCCGCACACCATTGTTGGATTTATGGATACGCTCTCCATCCCCTCAGGCAAACTCCATTATCGCGTTACGCTCACACGAAAAGGAACATTGATCTGCATTCCGATCTCAGAACAGGAGACGCAACGGAAAGTTTGCAAAATCATAGGAAAGACCCTTGTTGGGAAACACACTCAACTTAACCTCTATGACGCGAAAAACATCCTCGTCCAAAAAGGAGCGTATGCGGTTAACGATTCGCTTCTCCTCGAGCTTCCCAAGAACACAATCCACGAGCACCTGCCGTTTACACCAGGGGCTATGATCATGCTCATCAGCGGCCAGCACAAAGGCGATCTTGGCACGATTGAGCGCTTTGAAGGGCAACGCCTCTTCTATAAGTCCCAAGACGGCACGGTGTATGAAACTCAGAAGAAATGCGCATTCGTTATTGGAACAAAGAAGCCTGCGGTTACCGCAGTGCATACGCCATGAACCCTATGAAAACTATTCGCATCGAGAAAATAACGCTCAATGTTGGAGCGGGAAAAGACCAGACCCGGTTAGAAAAAGGAGTGCTCCTGCTTAAAAATATTACGGGCATTGAACCCGTGAAAACATTCACGAACAAGCGCATTCCCACGTGGGGGCTCCGGCCCGGGCTTCCTATAGGCTGCAAGATTACGCTGCGTAAAAAACCCGCGGAAGAACTCCTGAAGCGTCTTCTGCAGGCAAAAAACAACAAGCTCAAGCCTACGCAGTTCGACTCCGCAGGGAATGTCGCATTTGGCATCCATGAATACGTGGACATCCCAGGGGTTGCGTATGATCCCAAAATAAAAGTCATGGGACTTGAGGTATGCGTTACGCTGGAGCGCCCCGGATTCAGGGTCAAAAGAAGAAAGATCCACCCGCAGAAGATCAGCAAGCATCATCAAATTACGCAGCATGACGCGATCACGTTCATGCAACAACAATTCAATGTTATGGTGAGTGAAGAATGACCGTAAGCAACTACCGTAAAGCGTTCAAGCAACTGAAAGCAAAGCCCGTCAAGCTCAAGAAGTTTATGAAGCACAACGCGAAAAAAGAGCGCAGTTGTGGAATCTCGAATAAAAGCTGCCGGCGCTGTGGAAGACACCAGGCGCATATCTCCAGCTACGGACTTGACCTGTGCAGGCAGTGCTTTCGGGACATTGCAACGAGCATCGGATTTAAAAAATATAGCTAAGGTGAATCAATGACGATAAACGATCCATTGGCAAATGCGCTTTCCAAGATCTTGAACAGTGAACGCCAAGGCAAGCCCACATGTGTGCTCTTCCCTGCATCTGGCATGATAAAAAATGTCCTAGGAGTACTCCAAGACCATCACTATCTCGGTGCATATCAGGAGACGAATGATAGCAAGGGAAATTATGTAGACGTTGCACTCATCGGCCGCATTAACAAGTGCGGATCTGTAAAACCGCGATTTGCCGTTAAGGCGAATGAATATGCCAAATTCGAGAAACGGTACCTGCTCGCAAAAGGATTCGGAATCCTCATCGTATCCACCCCGAAAGGAATTATGACACACACACAGGCGAAAGAACAGCATGTAGGAGGACGCTTGCTCGCATATTGTTATTAACATGGCAAAGAACGAGATCACATACGCCTTGGAGATCCCTCAGGGGATCAATGTTTCTGTAGATCATGGCATTGTCAAAATCAAAGGCAAAAAGGGAGAGGTCACGAGAACCATGTACCATCCCGGGTATGCGATAACGCTGCAAGGACAGGAGATTGTGCTTGCTGCCAAGCGAAACACAAAGCGAGAGCGCCGCCTCCTGGCGACGTGCCAAGCCCATATCAAGAATATGTTTAAGGGCGTCACTGAAGGACATGTCTACAAACTCAAGATCTGTTCAGGACATTTTCCCATGAACGTCAGTATATCGGGAAAAGAGTTCGTCATCAAGAATTTCCTCGGAGAGAAAGTCCCGCGTACTCTCTCCCTGCAGGATGATGTCTCGGTCAAAATCAATGGCCAGGAAGTCATCGTAGAGGGAATCAGCAAAGAGCATACGTCACACGTTGCCGCTGAGATCGAACAATTGACGAGGGTTACGAACAAGGATTTACGTGTGTTCCAGGATGGTATCTATATTACTCATAAAGACGGAAGAGCTATCAAATGAAACGACTCTTAGAAGTGCGGAAATCAATGAAGGCTAAGAAACCTGAGTTCATCATGCAGGACGCGCATAAGAAGAAAGAGCTCAAATGGCGCTGGAGAAGGCCTCAGGGATCAGACTCTAAAATGCGCGTGCGCAGATACGGATACCGCAAAATGCCCTCCATCGGATATAAAGCGCCCCGTGCGGTGCGTGGGCTCAGCAGCGAAGGCTTAATTCCCGTGCGCATTCACACGCTGCATGAACTTCAAGCCGTTAAGAAAGGACAAGGGATCATGATCGGGCGCACCGTGGGAATTCGCAGAAAGATCGAATTGCTCTCCAAAGCAAAGGAGATGAATATCCCTGTACTCAACATTCGCAATCCCTTAGCATACATTGAGCGGCAACACGCCTATCTTTCAGAGCGCAGGCAGCTCAAGCAGCAAAAACAGAGCTCGAAAGAAAAGAAAAAGAAAGAAACCAAAAGCAAGAAGCCAGAAGAGCTCGCTGAAACCCTTACGGCAGAAGAGCAAAAGAGGGAAGAAAAGAAGAAAATGGATCAGGCATTGATCCACACACAGTGATGCCCCCATGAAACTCAACGTACAAAAACGACTCGCGGCGAGCGTTGCGAAGCGATCGCGGAAAAAGGTCTCCTTCGATACTGAGCGGCTCAGTGATATTAAGGAAAGCATCACGAAGGCAGATATTAAGGGCCTTATTCGCTCCGGGGCAATCAAGATATTACCCCTGCGTGGAATTTCCCGGGGGCGCGCGCGCCACACGCAGCATCAGAAGCGGCATGGAAAGCGACGGAGCCACGGCAGCAGAAAAGGAACCGCAAACACCCGCAATCCGAAAAAACGCGAATGGATTTACAGGATTCGGGCGCAGCGTGACGTGCTTAAAACACTCCGCGATCATTCGTATATCACTCCACAAATATATCAGCAGGTGTATATGAAAGCAAAGGGCGGCTTCTTCAGGAGCGTGCGACACCTTAAACTTTACCTCCAAGAGCGAGAGCTCATCCAAGCGAGGAAGTAATCATGGTGCAAGGAAAACTCAAAACATTAGCGTTCAGGCGGAGAAGACAGGGAAGAACTAATTATCGGAAACGCTTACGACTCCTGTTATCAGAAAAACCGAGGCTTGTCGTACGCAAAAGTCTCAAGTACGTGCACGCTCAGATCATAACGTATGCGCCTCAGGGCGATGTTGTGTGTGTACAGGCCCATTCCCGTGAGCTCCGCAAGCTCGGCTGGGGATTTAGCACAAAAAATGTTCCAGCCGCGTACTTAACCGGGTTCCTTCTGGGCGTCAAGGCAAAAGACAAACAGATTACGTCAGGGATTCTTGATTTGGGCATCTATACAAAGAATAAGGGAAACAAACTTTTCGCTCTTTTGCAGGGCGCTGTCGACGGCGGCCTTACCATTCCCCATTCCCCGGACATATTGCCTGCGCCCACACGAATCAACGGAAACCATATTCAACACTACGCACACTCACTCAAAGAAAACACGGCAGCATATGCCAAACAATTTTCGGGCTACGCGCGTCAGCATGTGGATCCTGAAAATATTAGCGCGCAGTTCGCTGCGGTGAAGGCTGAAATCCTCAAGGTGCATAATGGCAAAGAAGCAAAAAGAAATTGAAGAACCGGTTGAAGAAAAACCGCTGGAAATCGAGCAAGAGAGCCCCCTTCCTGAAATCATTAAAGAGGAAGAGCCCGCAGTAGTTCTGAAGCCGGGACAGTTTGATAAAGAGGCGTGGAAGCCAAAAACCTCTCTTGGCAAGCAGGTCAAGGAAGGTCGGATCACCATCATCGATCCTCTCCTGGAAAGCGGCCAGAGAATCCTCGAGTACGAGATTGTCGATGCGCTCCTTCCGGGATTAGAGACGGATCTTCTGCTCATTGGCCAGTCTAAAGGAAAGTTTGGGGGCGGCCAGCGCAGGGTGTTCAAGCAAACACAGAAGAAGACAAAAGAGGGCAACAAACCCAGCTTCTCAACATTCGCGCTCGTTGGCAATCGCAACGGCTACGTGGGATTAGGACTCGGAAAAAGCAAAGAAACCGTACCTGCCCGCGAAAAGGCCATTCGCAATGCAAAACTGCACATCATCAAAATCGTCAGGGGATGCGGCAGCTGGGAATGCGGATGCGGCGAACCCCACTCATTACCGTTTACAGTCAATGGAAAATGCGGCAGTGTTCGGGTAAAACTGATGCCTGCGCCAAAAGGAACTGGGCTCGTCCTTGAACCTGAGATGGCGAAGCTTCTGCGTTTTGCGGGAATCAAAGATGCATGGTCCAAAACACTCGGACATACGAAAACAAAGACGAATGCGATTAAAGCGTGCTTTCAAGCATTGCAAAGCCTTACCCGCACGAAATATGGTGAGCGGGAAGTACAATCATTAGGAATTGTGGAAGGCCCTGCCGTGGATGCAGGAAAGCGGGAGGAGTAATCCATGAGCGAACTTGCCGTTGTGAGGGTGCGAGGAGGCATTCGGGTAGACTACCGCATTCTCGACGCACTGACCAAACTTAACCTGCGCCGGAAGAACGCGTGTGTAATCCTTCCCAATACGCCAACATCGTTAGGCATGCTGAAAAAAGCCAAAGACTATATCACGTGGGGAGAAATCAGCGAGCCTGTGAAAAAAGAGCTTCTTAAGCACGCGGATACGCTTCCTGATGGGACAATAAAGCGCATGATCCGCCTCAATCCGCCCAGAAAAGGATATGGATACAGGGGAGTGAAAAAGTCGTTTACGATCGGAGGAGCCCTCGGTGACCGCAAGGACGCGATCAATGACCTGCTCAAACGGATGATGTAACATGGTTATGAACAAACGCAAAAAGAATACGCGCCAGCGCGGCGGAACAACCCACGGATGGGGATCCATGAAGAAACACCGAGGCGCGGGAAACCGGGGAGGGAGAGGCAATGCGGGAACAGGAAAGAGGGGAGATGCCCGCAAACCCAGCATATGGCATAATCCCAATTATTTCGGCAAGCACGGCTTCATAAAACAGGGGCCTACTCCCCAGATTCAAGAGATCAGCATTAAAACATTGGAACAAATTACGCCCAAACTTCTCAAGGAAGGACTGGCTAAAGACAATAAAGGCATGATTGAACTTGACCTGGAAAACGCCGGATATCAAAAACTTGTGAGCCAAGGAAATGTAACGAGGGTATATGTGATCAGCGTGGCGTATGCTTCCTCGAAAGCCGTTGAAAAAATTCAGGCAGCAAAAGGGTCTGTAACGCTTAAGCCATAACACGACAACCATGGGAATATTTACCACGATCATTGATAATCTTCCTGCGATTGCGGGACCCAGCCAGCGCAAGCTTTCGTTCAAGGAAAAAGCAAAATGGACCCTGATTATTCTCGTGCTTTTCTATGTGCTGGGGCTCATCCCCTTGTTTGGATTAGGCGCAAACGCGCTGCAGCAATTTGAATTTCTCTCCGTTATCGTTGCGGCAAAGTTTGGTTCCATTGTCAGCCTCGGAATTGGGCCGCTCGTTACGGCATCCATCGTATTGCAATTGCTGAATGGGTCCGGCATCGTAAAATTCGACCTCAACTCTCATGAAGGCAAGCGGAAGTTCCAAGGCGTTCAGAAGCTGTTGTCGATATTTTTCATCGTTTTTGAGGCATGTATCTATGTATTTTTAGGAGGACTCGCTCCGGAAACGCAGTTTATAGGAACTCCCCTTTATTTTGAGCTTCAACTCATGCTCGTGTTTCAAATCTTTTTAGGCGGCGTGCTCGTGATGTTCATGGATGAGGTCGTATCCAAGTGGGGATTTGGCTCTGGAATCAGCCTCTTCATTGCAGCGGGAGTCTCTGAGGAAATCGCGGTTCGCGCGCTCAGTCCCTTGCCCTCACCCACAAATCCGGGAATCGCCACGGGCGCTATTCCCGCGCTCTTTCAGAGTCTCGCGGCAGGCGACCCTCAGACCGCGTTTATCATGATGTCAGCTGTCATCGCGACCGTACTTGTCTTTGTTGTCTCCATTTACGGAATGGCCATGAAGATTGAGATTCCACTGTCCTTCGGACGCGTGCGAGGCCACGGCATTCGTTGGCCCCTTTCCTTTATTTATACGTCAAATATGCCCGTCATTCTTGTCGCTGCGCTGCTCGCAAACATCCAGCTCTGGGCATCCCTTCTCCAGAAATTCGTTGAGGACCGCGCAATTGAGGCTGGAGTGACATTTTTCATTTCAAAATATATCTTTGGCATGGTCAATAGCGTGAATTCCGGATATGGCATGGTGCAATGGGTCAATCCACCGGATATTATGCGGAGCGCGATCACAGGATCATTGAATTGGGGATTGTTCTGGGTAGCTTTGGGATACCTCCTCATCATGATTGTGGGAGCTGTCATCTTCTCAGTATTCTGGGTTCAAACTGCAGGCATGGATGCGCGATCACAGGCAAAGCAGATGATGGCATCCGGACTTCAAATTCCCGGATTCAGAAAAGATGAGCGCGTGCTCGAACGGCTCCTGAGCAGATACATTATGCCCCTTACGATAATGGGCGGGGCGCTTGTTGGATTTTTATCAGCAACCGCAGATCTTTCCGGAGCGCTCTCACGCGGAACAGGAATCCTGCTCACGGTCATGATCATCTATCGACTGTATGAAGACATTGCCCGCCAGCACATGATGGATATGCATCCCATGATGCGCAAGTTTGTTGAGTGATCGCATGGTATGGTATTCCTTCCTTGACCCTGTACTCAAGCCACTCCTTGTGCTTGGACTCTTCTGGGCGGTCGTTATTCTCAGCTTTCTCATAACACTCATTATTACTGTTATTTACAAATACACGACAGATCAAGTGCTCATGAAACAGCTGCGTACGGATCTCAAAAGCGCGCAGCAGGAGATCAAAAAACATCGCGACAATCCGCAGAAGATGATGGAAATCAACAAACGCGCGATGGAGCTTAACATGAAGTACATGATGCAGAGCTTTCGCTCCATGATCTTCACATTCATTCCCATCATCATCCTCTTTGGATGGATGAACGCAACATTAGCGTATGAACCCCTGCAGCCGGGGACTCCATTTACTGTTGTTGCACAGACTACCCCTGATTTTTCGGGGAATATCACGCTAGTTAGCGAATACTTGACCATCCTCAGTGAACCTAACCAACAAGCCAGTGGTGGGAGCGCACGGTGGACGCTGCAAGGCGATGCGGGAGATTACTTGATCCAATTCGATGTGGATGGCCGGAGTGTAGTAAAGGAGATTACCCTCTCTTCAGAACAGTATGTGGCACCCCAGCAACGCTATTCCGACCCGGTTATCAAGGAAGTCAATGTGCAGCAGGAAAAACGCATCGCACTCAATCTGTTCGGATGGAAGCTCGGATGGCTCGGTACGTATATTATTTTGTCCATCCTCTTTAGCATGCTCTTACGAAAGGTTCTTCAAGTATACTAGAACGCAACGTTTTTAAAGCGACGGAGACTCACAGAATCATGCCAGCAGGAAAGCACAAATCACGAACGTTTCGCAGGATTATGCGGCGCGTTATCGGAGGAACGAAACTTCATTACGTAAAACGCAAACCTCAAGCAGCACACTGCGCATCATGCGGAAGGGTGCTCGCAGGAGTGCCTCGAGGAAGGGATGTGATGATAAGAAAGCTCGCGAAAACAGAACGACGGCCGGAGAGGCCTTACGGCGGGGTCTTGTGCTCGGCATGCATGCGCACGCTTCTCAAAGCACGTGCCCGCTCCTGATGGATACGGCGACGGCCATCATACTAGAGGAGGAAAAGAATGATAACCCAAGGAAGAGTATGCGTAAAAATCGCAGGCAGAGATGCGGGCAAACACTGTGTTGTTCTCGATGTTGTGGATGACCATACTGTGCTTATCGATGGGGCGACCCGACGCAGAAAATGCAACATCGCACATCTTGAACCGACAGTCCACGTCATGGATATAAAGAAGAACACAATCCATGAGGACATCCGAGAGGCTTTTGGGTCTCTGGGCATCACAATTCCCGCACGTAAGGCAAAGAAATAGGCACGTTACTTCTTAGCAAGCTCAAACAGCTCGGTCAGATTGAGTTCAAAGACCGCAACAGGAAACTCAAGTCCAAACTCCTCAAGCACTGCAGGATGAATCTCGCCAAGGAAGCCGATGCACTTTCCATTCACCCAAATCAATCCGGAACGTCCGGGGATCAAGCTGCCATACTCGTATGCTTCGATCTCATACGCGAACCCTAAGGAAGAGAGCAGCGCGTCCACATTTTGCTTAACCGTCGTATAATCCGCACGCTCATGGCAACTCGCCGCAGCGATGCGCTCATAATCGAGGGTCTCGTCCCCTTTTCTGACGGTTACAAGGCCCTGCTCAAAAATCTGCTGCGGGTATTCTATATGCTTATTTTTTGAGAGAATGTCCATAAGTATGGGGATAAGCCACGTTCTCACGACGGAGAACGTTTCTGAGGTATATTGCTGAATCTCCACGGTGCCAAGGTCTTTCACATGCATGCGATCATAGAGCGTCTTCTTATTGGAGAGGAGGCTCGTCATCATTTCCTGGAATCCCAACCCGAGCATAATCTCACGGGCGGCATCTAAAAAATTATGGATAGGCAGCTGCTCGCCAATCGTGAAGCTCCGCATGGGATATTCCGGAATCTTGTCATATCCGTACATAATCCCGATATCCTCAATCACATCATTCTGATGGAGAATATCTTTTCTATACGCCGGGATAAGCACACTCCCTGCATGATATCCATACCCTGCTTTTTCGATAAGTCGCTTCACTTCTGCATCAGAACATTCGATGCCAAGGAGCTCGTGTATCGCTTCGCGCCTGATCTTAATTTTTTCTTCAAACATTCGCGGTGTCGTTATTTTTTTTGTCTTATACCTGATGTCAACGGAATAAATTGTGAATCCCCGCTCATACAGCGCATACGCGAAGATATTCATCGCCAAGAGAATTGAATCCTGATCTGTGCCCGTTGCTTCAATGAAGAGGTCCTGATCGCCGAGCTCAACTTTCCCTGTCGCGGCGGAATTGATTATTGGGGGAAAACTGAGCACAACGCGCTTATCATCCATGAGCAACGGATACTTCTTGGCGCCTGCAAGGAGCGAAGCATACTCAATTCCCTTAGGGTGCTCCTCAAGAATCTCCTGCTGCGTCATCTCCTTTCTGAAGTCAAGCGGGACAAACCGCACAGACTCAGGATGGGTAGCCTTATACGTGACAGGAAACGAGATATGCCCAAGGCGGTACACTCCAATCGCAATTTTCTCACGCCTTCGCCCATAGCCTTCTGATAATTTTTCCTGAAGCTGGATCATCTGCTTCAGCAAATACTCTGACACTTTTTTGCCCCGCGCGACAAATGACGCGATGTAGGGTCTGATCTTTGAGACGCTCTCATCAACGATGACCTGATACTCTCCTTTATGAATCTTCAACGGCGCAATTCCCTTTGAGTAGCCAAGCACCTGACGAAACAGCCGCGCAAGCCCCTCAGCACTCCAGAGGTAAGGAAGATTTGTATCATCCACACTCACAGAAACCTGATCGCTCTCTTTATCATAGCCCTCCACAGCCCCTTTCGCGTAGCCCATAAGCTCGTTGAGATCCTCAATGGAAAGCTTTTTCCCGGTAAGCTCCTGGATATCCTTTAGTGCAAACGTGATTGTAGGCATTTATATCACCCTAATTTTCCTCATATACTCCAAGTCGTGTGTAAACAAATCGCGAATGTCCTTCAGCCCAAGCGTAAACATTGCTAAACGTTCTACGCCAACGCCCCAAGCTATGACGGGAACATCGACTCCAAGGGGCTTGCACATTTCCGGTCGGAAAATTCCTGAGCCGGCGAGCTCAATCCATCCCAGATCAGGATGTTTTGCCATGAGCTGGGCAGAAGGCTCCGTGAATGGAAAATACGCTGGCTTAACCCGGACCTGATCCGTTTGGCAAAACTCCTCCGCGAAGAGCTTCAGCAGGCCTTTCAGATGGCCAAAATTAATCCCGGGCTCGATCACAAAGCCCCCGGTCTGATTAAAATCGGGGAGATGCGTGGCATCAATCACGTCATACCTAAAACACCGCACGGTCTGAAAGTACTTTCCGGGGATTTGGAGATCCTTTGAAGACAGGACGCGCGGAGAAATGGACGTGTCATGGCTGCGCAGAATATTGCGGTGTGTGCGCTTGACATCAAAGACATACTGCCATCCCTTTGATCCAGTGCCGAATCCATTTTCATGCGCTTTTTTAACGCGGTCGACAAGCGCCCGATCAAGCTTGCCGTATTCAGGCTCCTTAATGTAATAGACATCATGAATACTTCTGGCTGAGTGAAACTGCGGCATAAAGAGCGCATCCATATTCCAGAATTCGGTCTCGACGATAGGCCCGGACATCTCTTTAAATCCGAGCGCGATGAACTTGGTTCTCACATGCTCAAGAAACTTTCTGTAATGCTGCTTGCGCACAGGGTATGCCTTGGGAACATTGATCTTGATATCGTAGCGCCTAAACTCCTTGCCCTTCCAGAGGCGTTCCCTTATGACCTTGGGGGTAATCATATCAATAAAATCCCCGGAAACAACCTTCTCCTTGACGAGAAGCTTCCCAAGCTCCGTGAGCTCAAATCCCTTCTTTTTCTGCTCGATGCTCCGGAGAATGTTCTTTCTCTTCACAAGGCTTTGGAACGCAAATTTCTCTTCAGGCTCGAGGTCCTCAACGGGAGCTGGAAATTCACGCTTCAGGAAACGCTCTTCGAGCATCTCCTTGCCCAGTAGCTGCTTACCCTGGTCAAGAATGCGAACGGTGATCTCCTTCTCTTTCGTGATAAGGATTGCGGCCTTTTTTCTGAGTACGCCTAAGCAGATATTGAGCTCATCTTTTGAGAGATTGAGGCTTTTTGTAACCTGCGTGAGCGTCAACGGTCCAGATTTCAGTAAATCAAGCAATCTGCGTTCGGGAAGCCCTTTTTCCGCATAGAGCTTACCATTGGAGCCCAAGGCGATGATCTCCTTGACCGTCTCTGTAATCTTCACAGCCTTTTTGTTCTGCAGCCACTGGAGCGCCCGCATAACCTCAACATCCTTCATCTGGGAAAGCTGAATGAGGCTTTCCACGGAGCTTGTTTGCTCCAGGTATGGGATAAGCTTCCGCTCGAGCGGGTGTAATGAGTTAATGAGCTGCTTTAACGCCTTTTCTGCCACCTTAAACCCCCAAACGATAGTAAATAAGGAAAAGTCGGGAAGCACAAACTATAAATATTTATCTGTTATATGATTGTTACTCTAGAGTAGTCAGTATGGTGTGGAATCCATAGGTTTCACGGGCAATATAACAAAAAAAGAAGGAAAAAACCGATTATATCGGCTTCATCTTGTCCCAAGCAACATCAAACAGGCCTTCAAGAGCCTTCGCAAAGAAAGGAGTACTCACCCAAATGCCGATGTCATAGGTTGGATGCACATCCTTGTCATCAAGCACCATGAAGATGATTTCTTTCCCATCCACAATCGTGAATCGTGCTTTCGTGTTGCCTGAGTTCCGAATATCTGCGATTCCGCTCATTTCCTCAACAATTTGCTTAGCATCTTTCGTCAAGGGAGCAGCAATGCGGATTTTCACGCCACGCTTCTTGATCTTCTCAAACGTCGGCTTAAGACCCTCAACTTTCCTGAGGAGTCCTTGAGACGTCGTCATCATGGCAACGGATTTCTCGGCATTGCGCAGCGTTAGCTCAAGGTGGTTGTAGAGATTATGGCGGCCTCGAAGACTTCCTGAGAGGTCTGCGGGCTCAACAAGCTCCACGCCCTGCGTATGCAGTGAGTTCAGCTCACCGAGCACTTCTGTGTCTTTTAGTTCATCAAGGCGCTTCACTCTCTCGTCTGCCTCTGCCTTCATGTTTTTCTTCACGCGCTCTACAACTTCCTTCGGTGAAACCGCGATGTACTTAATGGGCTTTCCGAGCTTCATCACCACAAAGCCTTTCTTTTCAAGGCTTTCGAGCACATCATAACTGCGAGAGCGAGGAACGTTCGCAATATCACTCAACTCTCCTGCGGTGGAAACCCCACGGGACAGCAACGCCGTCCACACCTTGACTTCATATAAATTTAATGAGAAATATCTTCTCAGTTTGTTCAGAAATTCTTCTTTTACAATCATTTTAACCCTTCACCCCCTTTTCGTATGACACTCTGTATTTACTGAATGAAGGATACTCTACGAGTACTACTTAATATATATTACGGTTTTTTACCGCAGAGCAGTGCTTACACGAAGAGCGCATCTTTTATTCACTCTTCAATGGATACAATAAGAGGATAGGATCGTGCCTGATATATAAAGATTTAGGGCATCCGGAATACGAATTCTAACCTAAACATTGAGACGAAAGCGTAAGAATGCAGCAATCCCGCCTAATCCATGTAATCGCTTTCCCGGCTCGTGCTCAGTGTGTATAAGATGGAGCTGGGCATGTGTCTGTTCAGCCCTAAGCAGCATTGCTTCCGCACGCTCATGCTGCTCACGGAGCAGCTCATCCGTGATCAATAGCTCAGCGACAGCCCCTGCATCGATCGCTGACTGCACATCCTGCCAGCCATATGCTACTGGTCCCTGCTTCCTCATTTCTCCAAGCAACCGCTCAACAAGCGAAGCTTCCTGCAACATGCGAGAATTCCGCAATGCGTGCCGGACTTCATCCCGGCGCAGGACCTCATGCATGGCACGCTCATCAACAGAGGAGCATGTCGCCTGAATCAATTGCTTCCTCAGCGTATCATCATGGAGCTCCTTGAGCAACTCCTCCTTCCAGAACGAGGGCGAAGCAAGAATCACGGATTCTGTTTTGAGACGCTGAGTATACTCTTGCAGTGCCCTGATGATTTCGGCATAGAAGTTCCCTTTCTTTATATCCACGTCTCCTTTTTTCTGGACATCCCCTTTGAGATGAACAAGCAGTTCATATGAAAAATTCTTCACCAGAGCGATGTATGCTTCTTCCCTGTCAAAAACACACAAGAGAATCTTTACGGGAGGATGCGTTGATTCCTCAACCTTCTTAAGCACAATCGAAGACCAATGCTTTTTGACAATGAGACATGTGTCATGCACGTCAATCGAGAAGCTGTGATATGTGCCCCGGGGGATATCATCAGGACCCTCCTTAATTGCGCCCAGGATCCTAAGCATGGGGGGCGCAAACTCGACTTTTTCAACGGTGAGCGTTAACATCATGGGTATCTTTGCACTGTCTTTTGCCCGCTCCTCGCTTCCCGTTGACTTCACTTTTCGGAGCGTTCTGGCACGCACATCATCTCCCTGATGGATGATGGTGCTGAGCACCCAAAGATCTTCAGGAGACTCCGGAACGAGCTTCATCGCACCATGCCTGAGATCTTTATGGACGATCTTCATGCAAATCATCGTTGCCGAGACACTTATTAAAGTTGTTATTAAAAATCAATACATTTATATATGCTTCATCCTCCAGTTTTGCCGGAGAGGATACCGTGCACAAAAGAGGTCAAGGCAAGGGGTCTGCTGCTGCGACCCTCGTTGGCATTATCACGCTCGTCATTATTTTCTACATCCTGTTTCTCCCACCAGCTGAGCGAGCAGATCTATTGGGAGAGCCAAGTACCGTCACGACAAATCCAAGATACGGAAGTCAGAATCCGGATGCTCCTCCCCCCATCGAACTGGGCATTATTGTATCGGAGCATATTGGCAGCTTAAGCCCGTATGAAGACATTGAGCCTATCCTCCTTCCTGATGTGTACGTTGCAGAAACGACAAACGCCGAGGTCCTTGAGCGGTTTTCCCCTATCACGGTGCAAAGCGGCCTCTTCAATACAAAGTACGCTGCAGCTTCGGTCACGTTCACACTCGATGACCTCACAACCGTTGAAAATGCTCTTCTCTCATTCACCGCAAAGAAACATAAAGGGATTCTCTCCATTACGCTTAACGGAGAACAGATTTACGCATATGCGATCACAAGCCTCAATCCGGACCCTATTAAATTAGATCAGTCCTTATTGAAAAAACAAAACGCGCTCACGTTCTCCGTTGCTCCCGTTGGGGCATCATTCTGGAAGACAAACGAATACGCGCTTGAAAACATCATGATAACGGGGGATGTCACGGACCTTTCACGGCAGCAAAGCACAAGCAAATTCTTCATTGTTGAATCAGACTATGAGAACCTCGAGCAAGCGGTTTTGCGATTTATTCCGTACTGCGCTTCCCTTAACAGCGTTGGCCTCCTTGAGATCTTCCTCAATAACAAGAATATTTTCTCGGCGGTTCCCATATGCGATGACCCCTATAAACTGTCATTCTCACCACGCGCCCTGAATCCGGACCAAAACACGCTCACGTTCGTGACAAGCAAAGGGAGCTACTCTGTGGAGCAGGTGAGAATTGACCTTGAAGCAAAACCGATTAAGTCCAAGATCCTCTACTTTGAGCTGGACCCTGAACTCTTCCTTGGATTTGAAGAAGTGGTATCCAAAGTGGAATGTGGCGTTGTGGATGGCCTCTGCCCCGAGTTTTGTGACGAGGACAGGGATATTGACTGTTGCTTCGCGGAATCCCCGAACACCTATTGGTGTGACCTCGAACCTGATGACGCGGATGATCGCTGCGTCTCTGCTGTTGATTCTGCAAAATGCGCACGATGCCCTACAGGGTATGAAGATGAAAAAGGGAATCCTCCTGACGCATGCGAAGAGCAATGCGGCGATGACACTGATGATGCATGCCCTGCCGGATGCGACATAAATTATGATGAGGACTGTTGTTTTATGGAGAATGAAGATAATTACTGGTGCGATGATCTTCCGGTTACGGGATTAAGCAGCGTGTGCGAAGCTGCGATCACTTCCGGGGAATGTGATGACTGTCCGTTTGGCTACCGCTCAAAAACAAACACGAAGTTAACGTGCGATACGGGATTGCAGCCTTACCTTGTAGAGGAACTCGACGTGCTCCGCGAAGGATACTCTGTAGTGCTCTATATCGAATTTGTTGATGATGGCAAGAACAAGGATGCTGATATCGTTGTGAATGGGCGGCGCTTTAACATCGATCAGGACAGGCCTTATTACTCCAGAGACATATCCGAATGGGTCAGGGCGCAGACGAACTACATTGAGGTATACCCTGTTTCGCCCCTGGAGATTGTCAAACTCGAAGTACGGATCGAATAGGATTCTGAATGGTATGGAACCGAATACGGCAATATGGCGGAAACGCAGCGCGTAGGGTAGGTCAAGCAGGCAAGTCAGGATACCAGAATTATATTAGGCCGGGTGCAAGCGTGCTACACCAAAATGTCATTTCCCCGACACTTAGCCGTGCAGGTGGAGCGGCCACCGCTACAACAGGATTTCTCTTAGGCGCCGGCGCAAACCTTGGATCTATGGCTGCGGGGAAGGCTGCTGAAGCCATTACTCCCGGATTTTGGATTGTACTTAGCATAGGCGTAATAGTTATTGACTGGATCTTTGGGTTCAGAGGGCTTGACTGGTTCACGATTGTAGATCACGCGCGAACGAACATTCCCCTTTTCCTTTATGAAATCATTACTAATGCTCTCTTTATCGTTATTGGCGTTTGGTATACCGTCTCAAGGGTACTTGGGGGTAAAGCAAATGGTCGAGCTATGGGTACATTCCTCCTGATGCTTGGGTTTAGCGTTATTATTCTCACAAGTGGGGGATTGATTGCGGCAGGCTTGTTTCATACCGCGTTCGCAATCGTTGTGTACATTGGCCTCATTAAGAAGCTTTACCCAGAAGAATCCCAGGCTAATCTTCACATGATCGTATTTCTTTTTTGTGACTTTTTTCTGTTCTCTATCCTTAACTTCTACTTTCCGGGAGCCTGGATTTCGAATAGATTCTACCTCCCCATTCCCTTCCTTTTGGTAGTTGCGTATACATTAAATATCGAAAAGTCCTGGTTCACAAAGGTAGTGGTATCCGTCATCATATTGATCTATATCTCATCAATGGCGGCATGGGCTTGGTCACAACAAAACCTTCAAGAGCAGATCGATGAAAGCCAGAAAGCACAGGCGATTGAAATATTTAGGCAGTCCTGGGCGAATGTCCTGATGATGAAGAATCAAACAATAACCGCATATCAACGGGAACAGAATAGGCTCATCTCCCGCGCCGTGGGAGACGAATACTACAATGGCCAAGTGGACCGGAAAGCAAAGGAAAAGCTTGGAGTCTATATCGAAAACGTACAGGGACTGTCTGAGAAATTCTATACTGTGGATGATGTCGTGTTTGAGGCGCATCTCACGGGGCAGACGCTTGATGACCCGATCATGATTGATCCCCTTACCTGCTATGCCGTGGCTTCGAATAAGGCAGACACGTCTGAGAATCGAATCGCCGGAGAGATCACACCAACGAAAATGGAGATATTCAGCTACGAGGATGATTTCCTTGTGTGCACATTTCCCGAGGGAACGCTTAATGGGGGAAGTTACAGGATTGTGTTTGGAGCACGCTTTGGATTCGTAACCCAGGCATACTTAAAATCATACTTCATGCAGGAAGACCTGCTGCGGACAATGCGCCGGGATGATATTGATCCCTTCAAACAGTTTGGAATTCAAAATCCAAATCCACAAACAATCCATACCGTTGGCCCTGTCGAAATAGGGATCAGCTTCAGAAACCCTCCTGTAGGGCTCTCTGAGGATGAGCAGGATTATCCACTCGGGTTTACGATCAAAAGCGACTGGGACGGCAAGCTCAACGATGTGGAAAGCATCGTATTGATCATGCCCTCAGGATTTACGCTCAAGCCAGATGATTCTGAAGAGCTTGAGACGTACTGCGGCGGATATACTGTGGAGCTCATTGGCTGTGATGACGCTGCATTGCCTGACCGCGCAAATCTTGACAACTGGTGTGACACCAGAATTCACACGCTCTACAAGATCGTGCAGGAAGGGGATGTGAAAAAGATCATAAGCGATGAGGACCGTGAAATTAATGCGGACATCGGAGAGCGGAGAAGTGTCTATTGCCGCGTACAGGCGGAGGACCGTGAAGCAATATTGGAAAATTCGCCACTCGCAACCGCGTCATTCAAAGTGATCGCGAATTATGAGTATACTCTTGAAGCAACAAAGCCACTTACTGTTTACAGGCCTCCTGGACAGGCAGGAGAAGGAGAAGCAATTACCGCGAACTGCGATTGCAGTATCCCTGTTGACGCGTCTTATCCAATCGACATTCCTCAAACGTATCTTGGCCATTACACGAATCCGACACTTGGCATTAAGAGCATTGTTGAACGGCATGCACAATCTCAACAGATATGCCCCGCGCTTATCACCGCTATTTTAACAAAGGAGAGCAGCATGGGTACAAACATAGGAGAGCATGGCATTGCAGGATGCAAAATAAAGTCAAGCACAAACCATGATGGACAGGTGGAATGTGCTGCGCGGTCCATAAAGAACGGGCTTGCAGGCGGGAGTTACGAAAACAGCAATTACGCGCCCTGCGGCATTGCGGCTGATAGCACTGACAAAATACGATGTGTGTTTTCCGTCTACAACCAAGGATATTACTTTGGAGACCCCGAGCTCGCAGCAAAAGTTGCCCGAAGCACTCCGCCGGGAGACGCTGACGCTATACGGGCAGCGGGACAGACATATGCTAACGAAGCATATAGTGCATATACACAATGGAACTCCTACTTCTGTGGTGAAAATAATGCGGCTACTTAACCTCATTATGCTGAGCATTCTCGTCCTCGCGATGAGTTGCAGTGCGGGAGGCGGAACGAGCTCATACAGCCCGTACCGCGGAACGAAAGGCCTTGTCTTTGAGTTCATGGACAACGCGCCACCAAAATTTGCCTATGAGGGAACTGACATGCCCATCGCACTCCGTATCGAGAACCAAGGCGCAACAGAGATTAGTGATGGCGTGATTATTATTTCGTCTGAAAAAGACCGCTTCATTATTGACGATCCAGAAATCGAGGTTGAGCTCACGGGAAAAACATTATACAACCGAGAGGGACAGAAAGACGTTAAGACTATTTTTGCGGAAGCACGCGGCTTAGACCCTCAGCAGGAAACGCATACGAGCACGATAAGCGCGACTGCATGCTATCCGTATGAAACGGTTTTTACGGGTGAAGTGTGCGTCGATACAGATTATAAAAACCTCGCGGGAAGCAACAAAGCCTGCACGGTGCGTGATCTTTCTTCGTCAGGACAGGGAGCGCCCGTGGTCATTTCGCGGGTTGAAGTTGAGATGCTTCCTTCCCCGGATGAGCGCAGCGTGATCCCGAGGTTTACGGTGCATGTGACAAACAGCGGACAGGGCAGGATTCTTGATAAGACTATTGTGGAAGATTTTTGCACGGCCGATATTGATGAGCGGGACGAGCCGTTCGATGTGATCCACATTAAACAGGCAAAGCTCTCCAATATGTACCCTCTGCGCTGCGATTCGGCACGAGATCAGCCCGGAACGGTAAGCCTCGCGCGGCAGGGAGACACGTTCTTCCGCTGCACGTATGAACAAGGAATTCCCCTTGACGAGGGGGCGTTCACGACCCCCCTCATTATTACGTTAGAGTACGGATATACAGAGACGATCAGCACCGAGATTGAAATTAGAGCGGCGCGTTAGCGCAAACTTTAAATAGACAGAACAGGAGCAGTAACCCATGCATAAATGGATCATGATTATAGTGCTTGCGAGCATTCTCTTAGTCAGTTGCGGAACAGGCGATAGGGATGAAACAAAGGCAAATTGGAGAACAGGCGCACAAGCTATTGAAATGAGTTTTTTGCAGGGAACCCCGCCAAAAGTGATTTATGACGGAGATGTGTTCGACATTGCGGTGGAAATCTGGAATCGGGGAGCATCTCCGCTTGTAGGAGATCTCTACTTGACAGGATTTGATGATTCGATATTCTCAGGAATCACTAAAAGACCATTACCCCTTAGTATTGAGCAGCATAAAACAAAGTACAATACTGAGGGGGGGTATCAGCTCATTCGTGAATCAGGAAGGATATTGATGCCAGAAGGAAGTGATACGTTCTCAACGACAATTAAAGCGGTAGCATGCTATTTTTATGAGACAGTTTCAGATGTGCAAGTCTGTGTGGATCCGGAGCCGAATAAGAGAGACCTTAGTAGCGACGCATGCCAAGTCCGGGACGTGAGCGTTTCCGGTGGGCAGGCAGCCCCTGTCGCAGTAACGAACGTTAAAGTCGAATCAACCCCTCAAAAAACGATTTTTCGCATAACCATAAAAAATGTTGGTAAAGGAACTGTACTCGATCAAGCCGTCGTTGACGAATGCCTTGATAGTGATGTCGTGTTCGCAGACACAAACTGGATTGACCTTGACTCTGTGCGGCTTGGCCTAGATGATTTCTTGCAGTGCGAGCCTCCAAATCCAGTCAAGATGTCTGGGGGAACCGCTACTGTCGCATGTACGGCAGATCGCATTGTAGGAACAAGTGCGTACAGCAGCGTGCTCACTGTTGTCCTCACATACGGCTACCGCGAAGACATTGAGCAGAAAGTTCAGCTGAGAAGTACGATTTAAGGTTTGGTTTGTTATTCTATGATTTTATTAAGAGAGTACTCGACAATGCCCTGGGCGCCGGCTTGTTTGAGTTTGGGGATCGCTTCTCTGACAATTTTTTCATCAATAATGACCTCAATAGCCACCCATTCCTTGTCGGAAAGCTCGGCAATTGTAGGGCTCTTCAATGCGGGGAGCAATGACATTAATTGCGGGAGGTTTTTCCTTTGCACATTCATTTTTAAGCCCACCTTACTCTCAGCGGCCAGCGCTCCCCGGAGCAGCATCGCAATTTCTTCTATCTTTTTCTTCTTCCAAGCATCTTCCATGGACTTCTTGTTTGCAATAAACCTCGTCGTGGACTCCAAAATCGTGTCTACAACACGGAGTTTGTTTGCCCTGAGTGAAGAGCCCGTCTCCGTGAGCTCAGAGATCGCATCGACAAGCTCTGGGACTTTGACTTCTGTAGCTCCCCAAGAAAACTCGACATGGGCGGTTACGTTGTGGCGTTTTAAATAGTCATTTGTAATAGAGACTAATTCCGTTGCTATTCTTTTTCCATTGAGATCCTTGACTGATCGCATGGCTGAGTTCTCAGGAACCGCGATCACGAGCCGGACTTTGCCAAATCCTGTCTTCGCATACACAAGATCCGCAACTTCATGAACATCCGCTTTCGTCTCCATAATCCAGTCTTTACCAGAAAGGCCAACGTCCAAAACCCCCTGCTCAACATATTTTGGGATTTCCTGGGCGCGTATGAGCAAGCACTCAATCTCTTCGTCATCGATAGAAGGCTTGTAAGAACGCTCGCTCGCATGAATAGAAAAACCTGCCTTCTTAAACAATTCTATCGTTGCTTCCTGGAGGCTTCCCTTGGGAATGCCCAGCTTGAGTTTGTTCATAGTATCTCCTTAAAAAAGCAAGACTTTTTCCCTGTGTGACATGTTGGACCCATCGGCTCGGCCTGAATCAATGCAGTGTCGTCATCACAATCCATATATATTTTCTTGACGTTTAAAAAGTTTCCAGACGTCTCCCCTTTTGTCCATAGCGCATTACGCACTCTGCTCCAAAACGTCACTTTCTTTGTCTGTAGTGTCTTTTCCCATGCTTGCTTATTCATAAACCCAACCATCAAAACGTCTTTTGTTTTAAAGTCCTGGATCACTGCGGGAATCAATCCATTCATCTTTTCAAAATCTGGATTCATGTCCTCGATAAACCTGGTTTGGCTTATAAACCTTATCCTCCCCAACAAGAGCAACAGAAAACTTTATATACGCAGGACTTTTAAATAGGCATATAAAAGGAGGGACATCATGAAAGCATACGCTATTGTCTTTACGATCTTCCTATTATTCATAGTCGGTTGTGCCAGAGAAGACCGCACCGGAGCTGATCAAACCCCATTTGCGGGCGGTGTTGAAGGCCTTTCCATGGAATTCGTGCGCGGGGCTCCCCCAGACGCGATCTTTGACAATGGTGGATTTCCATTCAGCATCACAGTGCTTATAGAAAACTTGGGAGAGCACACGGTTAAAACGGGAGAAGGCTATTTTGAGGTTACAGGCATTAATCCGCGGGACTTCGATAAGGGGTCTCAGGCTGACTTGCGCGAAGACATTCCCACAGAGATTGATGGCGTCGTCAAGAATTTTCAAGGAACCGTCCTTTTAGGCGATAAGATTGACATGGGCTTTGATGACCTTAACTACATCCCTCAGCTTCCAGGCAATTTCCTGCCCACGATCAGGGCAAATCTCTGCTACAATTATGAAACCCGGGCAACCGCAGAACTCTGCGTGAAGCGCGATCTTCTCACAAACATTGACACGAAAGAAATATGCTCTGTCAGCGGAGAGAAAATA
>Ga0209542_10003005_pt1 | contig 36811 bp, 34 predicted proteins | sample RifCSPhighO2_01_FD_184028 | JGI IMG/M metagenome (GOLD analysis project Ga0209542, IMG submission 184028) | Soil microbial communities from Rifle, Colorado - Rifle CSP2_plank highO2_0.1 (SPAdes) (version 2) | ecosystem: Environmental > Terrestrial > Deep subsurface > Rock core/Sediment ...
AGCAGCAAGTATCACAACTGCTATGAAAACATGACGAAGATTCTTCATGACATTTTTCTTTCTGATTATGAATGTTAGTTTAGTTTGTTTACTTGAAAGGCCAAAATAATAACAGGGGAGAAGCCACTCAAATAAACAAACTAACCTAACCTATTGTCAAAGTGCTTATTACCTGTGAAGTATATCACATAAAACTAAAAAAGTCAACCTTTTGGGTTGACTTTTTTATGCTAAATCAATAGCTATCTTAAGCATGTTTCATCGGTTCTGACATATATTTTTCTTCAGAATGATGGATATATCTCCACAAAAAGATTATTCCTACAACTAATAGTACAAAAAGTATCCATTGAAGCAAACCAGAAGGCATAAAACTATCTGACCCGAACAAAGCATTAGCAGTGAGACTTCCGTAACTTTCATTAATATCATTGGCCTTAGCAGTTACTTCGTTATCTTTCAATGGTTCTTGGTTTACTATTTCTTTTACTGTTGCTGGAACAGTAGTGTTGGTAGTATTGTATGTGTAGTTTCTAACTACTGTAGTTGGAGTTGGATTGTTTATATAATTTCCAACACAAGATTGACCTGTAACTGTGCTGAAACCTGTATTTCTTCCTTCGCATCCTACTATTGTTGCTGAATAAGCAACTGGGTTTGAGTAATTTGTAATCGGATTATTTGCGGGTTGAGGATTAAAGTAATAATAGGGGATGTAATAAGGTCTTTCAGCCTTGGTTTCGTTTGGTATAAGAACTATTAAACCAAAAGCTAAAATAACTAATATTTCCAAGCCCGAAAGTATTAATTTGCTATTTATTTTATTCATACTTGAAGTATAGCACTTTTCAATATAAATGTCAAGTGCTTAAACCGATGTGCTGGGAGGGAGACTCGAACTCCCAAGGGTTGCCCCACTAGTTCCTAAGACTAGCGCGTATACCAATTCCGCCATCCCAGCAATATTCTTTTGTGTCCGCCCAGAGGGGATCGGCTATTACATAGCCAGGTGCTTTTCCATCTTATTTCATTCGTACGGAAAAGCCTTTCGATTCCCTCACACAAGCAAATAAATTTGCTTGCTTGTGCGTGTCCGCCCAGAGGGGATCGAACCCCCGACCTTATCCTTAAGAGGGATCTGCTCTACCAGCTGAGCTATGGGCGGAAAATAAAATTTGATTTTAAAAAATTATCCAATGTGCCCGAGGTGGGAATCGAACCCACATCCCTTACGAGACACGATTTTAAGTCGTGCGCGTATACCAATTCCGCCACTCGGGCATTTTTAGAAATCAACTAATCTATTATATATTTTTATTTTCAAATTACAATTGAGGCCTGGGGCGGAATTGAACCGCCGTATATTCCTTTTGCAGAGGAATGCCTTACCACTTGGCTACCAGGCCAGATGACTTCTTGAAAATAGTCTTTGAGAAAAGTCTTGCGCAGGAGTTTAGAAAATAAAAATGGTACTCCATTTATTATTTTCTTGAACGACGAGCAAAGCAAATTTTCAGCAGAAAATTATGTGTGCTTTTCGAGAAGAGCTATTTAAAGAAGTCTAACCATTTCTGAGCAATTCGTCAATTTTCTGCCTATTTTTTTCTCCTTGGTCTATCTGTATGTCAATAAAAGGAATAATTTTAATTTGAATATTTTTTTTCAAAAACGCGCGGAGCTCTCCACGTTTTCTTTTTACAAATGCCAGGGCGAGCTTTTCTTTTTCATCAGGAAGCACCGTTATAAAAATGGTTGCGCGTTTTAAGTCAGGAGAAACATTGCAAGAAGTCACTGTGATAAGAGAAGTATTATTATTTTCACGCTCCAAGAATTGAGCTCCCAACTCTTTAACGAGGTTTGCCACTTTTTCGTTTCTTTCCATCCCGGTACTAAAATTTTAAATTGTTATTAATATTGACCATTTGTTTTTCTCAAAAATTTAGTACGGGACAGGTTATTTTTGCGTAATGTTAAACGATTCAATAATATCTCCTTCAACAATCTCTGTTTTTGATTCAACCATCATGCCGAATTCCGCGCCCTCTTCAACTTCTTTGACTTTAATTTTACTTTTTTCTAAGTTCACTATTCTCCCGCGTCCGATTTCAAACTCTCGGCGCATAATTTTCACAATTTTATCTAAAATCATTCGTCCTTTTAAAACTCTGCCGCCTAATATTTGTCGTTCTTTGGTGCGGCTGAAGACTTTAAGGATTTTAGTTCTGCCGGTTGTTTCCACAGTTTCAATTTTTGGTCTTCTATTTTCCATTTCAGTTTCAAGCCACTCGGTCATTTTATAAATAATATCAAAAAAAGAAATAGTTATACCTCGTTTATTTGCAAGTTCTATGGCGCTTTTGTCTATTTTCACATTGAATCCGATGACAAGAATATTTTCACCTCCGCTTATTGTTTTTATATCTGATTCCGAAATGGGTCCCACGCCCTTTTGTATAATTCTAAATTCCGCATTTTTGCTTACTGTAGCGTCAGTTCCAGAGTTTATTTTTTCGATTTCCTTTTCAATAGCTTCTATTGAACCTGAAATATCCGCCTTTAATACTATCGGAATTATTTTCTTATTTGTTTCTTCTTCCGTCTTTTTTTGATTCTTATTGGTATTTTTTTCTTTTTTCCATCGCTCCATATATATTTCCGCATCCTTCTTTTTTTCAAAGGATTCAAATTTTGCTCCTATTTGCGGCATTTTACCAAAACCCACAAGACGTATGGGGGAAGAAAAAGTTGCTTCATTTATCATTACCCCTTTAAAATTTTCCATAATGTTAGTGGAACAAATGCTATCTTCCACTACGACCACCATTCCTTTTTTAAGAGAACCATTTTTTATGACAAGTGTTGCTTGAATTCCGCGCTTGGAATCAAGATTTGTCTCAAGTACAAAACCGGAAGCTTTTTCTTCTTTATTACCAATAAAGTTTTCCATTTCGGAAATTATATTGATTAATGACAATAAATCATCTATGCCTTTGCCGGTTTTCGCTGAAATTTCAACGAATGGAATTTTGCCGCCGTAATTTTCAAGATAAATTTCATTTTCTGCCAACTCTGTTTTTGTTTTTTCTATATTTGCGTTTGGTTTATCTATTTTATTTATTGCGACAATACATGGGATTTTATTTTTAACTATCGTTTTCCACGCTTCGATTGTTTGAGGCTTTACTCCGTCTTCAGCGGAAACAATTAAAATGGCGATATCAGCAATTTGCGCTCCTCGTTCACGCATTTTTGAAAAAGATTCATGGCCGGGCGTATCAATAAAAGTTATCTTTTTTTCTTGTTTCGAGCCTGTCGGAGTATGCATAACTTCATAGGCGGAAATATTTTGAGTTATACCTCCTATTTCTCCTTCAGCCACATTTGTTTTTCTTATATAGTCAAGAAGCGTTGACTTACCGTGGTCAATATGACCCATGATTACCACTACGGGTGGCCGTTCTATGTTATTTTCTTCCTTTTTTTCCATATTATTTTACTTCAGCCTTTTTTAGCACCTCCTTTTCTTCAGTAGTGAGTTCATACTCTGATTTTCCGTTTTTAACAGGCTTAGCAAATACGCTCATTCTTTCTCGAGAATATAAACTTGAAAACACTACACCGTCTCCATCTTCATTCACCATTCCAACCGCAAAACTTTGATTGCTACCTTGGTCGGGGAAAGGATTGAAGCGTATGGTTTCAAGTCCTCTTACGCTTTTCTTTAATTTTTTATTTATTTCTATAAGTTCTTTCTCAGTTTTTTCTTTCGCAAGTTTTAACTTTAAAATACCATCTTCCAGAGTTTCTATGCTTTCTTCCAAATCTTTTCCTTTTTTACCGAAAAAAAATCTTTTCAAACGTCTTTCTGTTCTAAAAGTCCAAAAAGCGCTCAAGAGAATAAAGAGAATAACTATTCCAATAAAAATGGCTTCGAGCTTTATATTCATACGTTTTCAATATATACTATTTTGATGGCTAAATCAAGAAAAATTTACTTGGATTACGCAGCTTCAGTATCAGCAAATCCAAGTTCCATACATATACTTGGAGTCAAAGCAAAAACAAAACTTCAAAATGCACGCAAAGAAGTCGCCACTGTTTTGGGAGCTCGACCCGAAGAAATAATTTTCACAAGCGGGGGCACAGAAAGCAATAATCTTGCGATACAAGGCGTGGTTCTAGCTTGGAAAGGTAAAAATTTACCTCATATTATTACTACCAACATAGAACATCCTTCAGTACTGGAAACTTTTAAAATGCTTAAAAAGAGGAAACTCGCAGATATTTCAATAGTGTTGGTTGAAAAAGATGGAATAGTTGACCCTAAAAAAATCAAGAAAGAAATAAAGAAAAATACAGTATTAGTTTCAGTAATGTATGCCAATAATGAAATTGGCACAGTGCAGCCTATCCATGAAATTGCCAAAGAAATCAGATATTATAAAAAGCAATCGGCAAAACTGAAAGGTTTTTTCAGGTCCTCGGATTCCCGGGTCCCTATCCCGGCCAGACCATTCAAAAACCTTTCAGTTTTCCCTCTGCTCCATACAGATGCTGTGCAAGCGGCGAATTATTTAAACCTTAATGTGGAAAAACTCGGGGTGGATTTGCTTTCTTTATCTGGTTCAAAAATAGAAAAAGCGGGGAGGGTAGGAGTGCTTTATAAAAAGAAATCTGTGCCGCTTGCGGCAATATTCTGCGGTGGAGACCAAGAATTAGGATTGCGCCCAGGAACAGAAAATTTATCAGAGATTTTAAAATTCTCTCATGCGTTAAAATCAGTAGAAATAACTAAAGGGAAAGAAGTAAAACGTTTAACAAGATTACAAAATTATTTTTTAAATAAATTAAAGCGTTCTGACATTTTCAATAATGCCGGAATGATTTTAAATGGAGATTTAAAAAATAGACTGCCAAATAATATCAATATTACATTTCCTAAAATTCCGAGCGATCTTTTGGTGATTGAACTCTCAGCAAAAGGTGTAATGGCGTCTTCAAAAAGCGCTTGTAAAAGTTCACACTCAGAAGGCTCATATGTCATAAAGGCAATACATCCTGAATCAAATATTGAAATTGGCGGATTGCGTTTTTCCTTAGGTAAAGAAACGACTAAAGCTGATATTGACTATACGGTCAAGATTTTGTCTAAAATTTTGCTTAAATTGAAAAAGTGGTATAATTGATGCATGGACATAAAAGATTTAAATAAACCACAACTCATAATGCTTGCAATATTGCTTTCCTTCATTACTTCAATTGCGACAGGCATTACGACAGTGACTTTAATGCAACAAGCGCCTTCTTCAGTGACTGTGCCTATCAATCGTGTTATTAAACAAACGGTTGAAAAAATTCAGCAAGTAGAGGGTAAAACCACAGTGCAAACCGTAGTAGTTAAGGAAGAGGATTTAGTAGTAGATGCTCTTGCTAAAAACAAATCAGCTATTTTTTTTATAACCAAAGATGCACAAGATGTAGATGGAAGAATCATCGAAGTTTCTGCCGGTCAAGGATTTGCGGTTTCTACGGAAGGTATTATCGTGGCTGACGGTTCACTTGTGTTTGGAGGTGGTGTTTATTATGTAAAAAATGATAGCGGAAAGTTTAGAGCAGATTTTTCTTCTTCTCAAAATGGTTTTTCACTTTTAAAGATAGGAGCGCCACTTGATGAAAAAAATAAAATTGCTTTTACCTTACCAGCTTTTGGAGATTTAAGCACAATAAAAATTGGACAGAAAATTATAGTTTTAGGTAGCACTATATCTTCTTTTATTTTTGAAGGGAATAAAGATATGAAAATTAGTGTCACAAAATCAAATGCGGGAGGATTAGTGCTTGATTTAGACGGGGAAGCATTAGGCATAGCTTTATCTGGTGATGCTGCATCTTTCGCGCCAATTAGTTCTATTGTTGAGGCCTTAGGAACACCTAAAACAACGACACCATAAAAATAATTTTATAATCCTGCCCACCGGCAGACAGATTTAAATTTTGTAACTTATTTATATGCCACCACTTCATAAATTTACAACCAAATCAAAAGACGCAATTAAAAAAGCTCACGAGCTTGCAATTGAACGTGGACAGAATCACGTTTCTTCTCTTCATCTGCTTGCTGCGCTTTTATTACAAGAAGAAAGCATGGTGAATTCTATTTTAGATAAATTGGAAATAGATACCGTGTTTTTAACCGACTCTATTTTAGAATCAATTGAATCACCGGAATCTAATAGCACTCTTTCTCCAGCATATCAAATTTATCTCAATCCTGATTTGGCGCAGGTAATAGAGCATTCGGTAAAATTGGCAGAATACATGAAAGATGATTTTGTTTCAACCGAACATCTTTTTATTGCTATGCTTGAAATTGCAGGGGAAGCGCGTGAGATATTAGCGCGCTTTAGAATTCTAAAAGACTCGGTAATGAAAGTATTGGAAGAACTTCGCAGTCAAAATATTACCGATGTGACAGAACCAAAGAAATTTAAATTACTTTTAAAATACACCCGCAATTTAACCAAATTGGCAAAAGAGGACAAGTTGGACCCAGTAATCGGACGCGACAATGAGATAATGCGCATTATACAAATACTTTCTCGTAGAACTAAAAACAACCCGATTTTAATAGGAGAAGCTGGAACCGGAAAAACGGCAGTTGTGGAAGGTCTCGCAGAACGTATCGCAAAAAACAATGTTCCTGAATCTTTAAAAGACAAGGAGCTTGTTTCTCTTGATTTGGGTTCGCTTATAGCCGGCACAAAATATCGAGGAGAATTTGAGGAAAGATTAAAAGGCATAATGAAAGAAATAGAAAGAGCTGATGGAAAAGTAATTCTTTTTATTGATGAAATTCACACCATCGTTGGCGCAGGAGGTTCGGAAGGCACGATGGATGCTTCAAATATGTTAAAGCCCGCATTGTCTCGCGGAGAATTACGAGCGATAGGAGCGACAACTCTTAAAGAATATCAGAAACATATTGAAAAAGACCCTGCTCTAGCTCGTCGTTTTCAACCTGTCTATATTGATGAACCGAGTGTGGAAGATGCCATTACCATACTTCGCGGTCTTAAAGAAAGATATGAACTTTTCCACGGTATTCGTATTACCGATGACAGTATAATTTCAGCGGTGAATCTTTCTACTCGCTATATTACAAATAGATTCTTGCCGGACAAAGCAGTTGACCTTATTGACGAAGCTTCTTCTTCTTTAAAAATTGCGCTTGAAAACAAACCTCCTGTTTTAGAAGATGCGCATAGAAAAATAATGCGTTTGGAAATTGAAAAAGAAGCGCTCAAAAAAGAAATTGAAAATGACACGAAAGACGGCAAAATTACAAAAAATAGAATAAAAGAAATAGATAAAGAAATAGCAAATTTACATGAGAAAACAAAAGAACTTGAATTAAAATGGCAAAATGAAAAAGAAACTGTTGTTGAAATTCGTTCAATCAAAAAAGAACTTGATGTGATGCGTCTTTTAGCTGAAGATGCTGAAATGAAGTCAGACTTATCCCGCGCTGCTGAAATACGTTATGGTAAAATACCTATTTTAAAAAAGGACCTGGAATCAAAACTTTTGCGTTTGAAAAAACTTCAGAAATCTCGAAGAATTTTGAAAGAAGAAGTTACTGCGGAAGATATAGCGGAAGTCGTAGCGCGCTGGACCGGTATTCCACTTACTAAAATGCTTGAAGAAGACCGCGCAAAGTTGCAAAGAATGGAACAAGAACTTAAGAAGAGAATAGTAGGTCAAGATGAAGCAATAAAACGTGTTTCCGATGTAATTCGTCGTTCACGCGCAGGAATAGGAGACCCCAACAGGCCCAATGGTTCTTTTATATTCTTGGGTCCGACAGGAGTCGGTAAGACAGAACTTACCAAAGCACTCGCGCAATTTATGTTTAATGATGACAGCGCGCTTATTCGAGTAGATATGTCTGAATATATGGAAAAGCATTCAATATCAAAACTGATTGGTTCACCTCCGGGATATATTGGCTATGATGAAGCGGGACAACTCACTGAGTCTGTTAGGCATCGCCCATTTTCTGTAATACTTTTTGATGAGATTGAAAAAGCTCATCCTGAAGTTTTCAATATGCTACTCCAAGTTATTGATGAAGGAAGATTAACAGATGGAAAGGGAAGAATAGTTAATTTTAAGAATACAATTATTATTCTCACTTCAAATATCGGTTCGCAGTTCGTGGAGAAAATGGAATCAATCGGATTTTCTAATAATTCTGACAAACAAGATTACAGCAGTATGAAAGAAAAAGTTATGGAAGCAATGAAAGACCATTTCCGACCAGAATTTATAAATCGTCTAGATGAGATTATTGTTTTTGATATTCTCTCGGAAGAAGCTATTAAAGAAATAGTTAACTTGAGAATGAAAGTAGTAAAAGATAGACTTCTTGCAAAAGATATAGATTTTAAGGTTTCTGATGAAGCTCTCTCGTATTTGGCGAAGGAAGGATATAATCCGCATTATGGCGCGCGTCCATTAAACCGTCTGATTCAAAATAAAATTTTAAATCCCGTTGCTTCGCATATTATTTCAAATGGTGTGAAGAAAGGGGACACGGTTTTTGTTTCTGTTAAAAACAATGAACTTCTTATTGAAACTAAAAAAGTAAAAATAAAAAGCCCAATTCATATGCGCTCTAATTCTACAAGTAAAGCATAAAAAAAATAAAAAAAAGGGATCAACGCGAACGTTGAGCCCTTTGGTGAATAAGATAAGAACTCATCAATTGAGCAGAGTCTCCGCTCGCTCTCGGATCGTGGATTCGATCTTTCCCTTGAAGAATGATACTGCGAAAGGGAGGTTGCCTGAGAGTTCTACCGCTGACGGATTTACAGTCAGAATGCCGGACACGGCAAATCCCATTGCTGAGAAACTGAACTTGCCTGTGTTGTCATTCCACTCCTCACGCAAATCGCTGATCTTGTCAGCGAACTGGATTTTCACCTCGCTAAGGAGCGTTTTAATGCGCTTGAGTGCCTCGTCCTGTGAAAGACGATGTGAGACTACTATGCTGAGCTTTGCCATTGTTATCTCCTTTAAATGTACATACCATGATTACTTCATGGCAAGGTTATTGGTATAAAGCCAATTTTCTATTCTATGATATGATAGCATACTTATATTGATTTGTCAATTGTGTGCCGGGCAGGAATTTCTCGCCCTACAGGCGCGGGTGCTTTTCAATTCGCAAAGCGAATAATAAAAAGCCTTTCGAACCCTACACGGAAGCAAAGCAGTTTGCTTCCTCACGGCGAGACATAAATTAAAAAATCCAAGCGAAAGCTTGAACTTTTTAATTTTGTGCGCCGGGCAGGATTCGAACCTGCGTAGCCCGAAGGCGACAGATTTACAGTCTGTTGTAATTGACCACTCTACCACCGACGCGTTCATATAAAATAACACAAAATAACTTTTTATGCTACAATTATATATTATGAAGGTCGGAAAAGTTACACATTATTATGACAATTTAGGAGTTGCCATTGTGGAGCTTAAAGCCACTCTCAAGGTTGGCGATAAAATAAAATTTGAAGGTCATGGTGCCGATTTTGAACAGGAAGTTGGCTCGCTTCAAATCGACCACGAGAAAGTGGAAAAAGCTTCTGCCGGAAAAGTAGTCGGTCTCAAGACCAAACAGAAAGTCAGGGAGGGAACCGAAGTCAAAAAAGTTTAAGTTACAACTCCTTAAATTATTTTTATAAAAAAGTGCTTTGCTATTTTCAGAAAAGCATGTTATTATTGTAGTCAAATTTAGGCCTCAAGGCTTTTTTATTTTATGGAAATTAGGAATATAGCAATTATCGCCCATGTTGACCACGGCAAAACGACGCTTACGGATGCTTTGATGAGACAAAATGGGGGACTTCAAGATGAAGAAATATCAATGGATTCAAATGCTCTGGAAAAAGAACGAGGTATTACTATTTATGCAAAAAATACTTCTATAACTTATAAAGGAACAAAAATAAACATAGTGGATACTCCCGGTCACGCGGATTTTGGCTCAGAAGTGGAACGTGTATTGCGAGCTGTTGATTCAGTTCTCTTGCTGGTGGATGCGGTTGAAGGACCAATGCCACAAACCAGGTTTGTTTTAAAAAAATCTCTTGAGTTGGGAATCAAACCAATAGTTGTCATAAATAAGATAGACAAACCGGCTTCCGACCCACATAGAGTGCATGAAGAAGTTTTAAGTTTATTTTTTGAATTGAGCGCCAATGAAGAACAGGCAAATTTTGAAACAGTTTATGCGATAGGACGCGAAGGAAAAGCTTTTAAACATTTAGATGACAAATCTTCTGACCTTTCTCCACTTTTAGACGTGATATTGGAAAAAGTTCCACCGGCTTTCTTGAATGAAAATGGAAAAATGTCTGCTCAGGTTTTTAATCTTGCTTATGATAATTATTTGGGCAGAATGGCGATAGCCAGAATTTATTCCGGGAAAATGACATCTCCCAGTCAGGTTTACGTAAAAGGAGAAGAAGGAAGTCGAGCAGGTAAAATAACAAAACTTTTCAATTTTGAGGGAATAAACAGAAAAGAAACCTCTGTTGCAACATCCGGAGATATCGTGCTTCTAGCGGGAATACCGGATATCTATATTGGTGAAACTATTTGTGAAGATGAAAGTGTTGAGCAACTGCCTCATATTGCAATCGATGAACCTACTTTATCGCTTAATTTTTTGGTAAATGATTCTCCTTTTGCGGGCCGTGAAGGGAAGTTCGTCACTTCTAGACAAATTAAAGAAAGATTGGAAAAAGAATTAGAAATAAATGTCGGATTAAAAGTTGATTTTTCTCCAGACCAAGGAGACAAAATGGGTCCAAGTTTTTTTAAGATTTATGGAAGAGGGGAACTTCATATTGCTATATTATTGGAAAATATGCGTCGAGAGGGATTTGAAATGCAAGTTTCTCAGCCGGAAGTTATTATAAAAGAAAAAGATGGTGTTAAAACAGAACCTTACGAAGAATTAGTAATTGATGTTCCGATGGAATTTTCTGGAGCAGTTATAGAAAAAATTGGTAAACGAAAAGGCATAATGAAAGATATGATGGAGAAAGAAGATATAGCGAGGGTCGTTTTTGATATACCAACGCGCGGATTGTTGGGCTATCGTGGAGAATTTATAATAGACACAAAAGGGGAAGGTATAATGTCTTCACGAGTTACGGGTTTTAGGGAATATGCAAACGAAATAAAAAAGCGTGAATATGGTTCTATGGTTTCCATTGTAGGAGGTAAGGCCGTGGCTTTTTCACTTGCAAATTTACAGGAACGTGGTATAATGTATATTGAGCATGGTACGGAAGTATATGAAGGAATGGTTGTTGGCAATGTTTTAAAAGGAGACGATATGTCGGTAAATCCTACCAAAGGAAAACAACTTACCAATATGAGAGCTTCGGGCACTGACGAAGCAATTTATTTAAACCCTGCTTTTGTTTTAAGTATCGAACGAGGCCTTGAGGTTATGAACGGTGATGAATATTTAGAAATTACCCCAAAGTCGGTGAGAATTCGTAAAAAATATTTGACTGAAATTGATAGGGTAAAAGCGCAAAGAAAAAATAGTTGACATTAAGTTAACATAGGTGTATTATATAAATATAAAATTTAATGTCTGACCAACAAATTATTTCGCAAAATTTATGTCAACAATATCTTTCAAACCCAAACAAATAACTAAAAATATAACTTCTCATCTTCAAGACCGTACACGCGATGTCATAATGAATCGCTTTGGTTTGACTGTTGACGCAGAAAAGAAAACTCTCGAAGAAATTGGTAAAAAATACAATATTACAAGAGAGCGTGTTCGCCAAATAGAAGATGCGGCCTTAATTTTGATTAAAAAGTCTGGCGCTTATAAAGAAGCTCAGACAGTTTTTGACGAACTTAAACAATTAATGTATTCTTTGGGTTCAATCGTTGGCGAACATGATTTTTTATCTCACATATCAAAAGATAAAAATACTCAAAATCACATTCATTTTTATTTGGAGTTAGGAGACTTTTTTAAAAAACATCGTGAAGACGAACATTTTAAAACTCGCTGGAGTGTTGATGATGAAATGGCTGGAAAAGTTCATGATTCTTTAAAGAAGCTTTATGCAAGTTTAAATGATGAAGACCTTATATTAGAAACGGAAATGATTAAAAAGTTTCTTGAGCAAATGAAAGAAGTAGCGGAGCAATATAGAAATGAAGAAATAGCTCGAAGATGGCTTTCTATGTCTAAAACTATTTCTAAAAATCCGCTAGGTGAATGGGGTAAATCAAGTTCACCAAATGTTCGCACTCGCGGAGTAAAAGATTACGCTTTTCTTGTTATGAGAAAACATGGTTCGCCGATGCATTTTAAAGAAGTTGCAGATGCTATTTCCAAAACTTTTAACCGAAAGACACACTATGCCACTTGCCATAATGAACTTATAAAAGACCCTAGATTTGTTCTTGTCGGCCGCGGTCTTTACGCATTGGCAGAATGGGGATATAAAACCGGCATTGCTCGAGAAGTTATCTCAGATATTTTAAAAAGAGAAGGTCCTCTTTCAAAAGATGATATAGTTGAAAGGGTAATGAAAGAAAGGTATTTTAAAAAGAATACTATTCTGGTAAACCTCGTAAATTCAAAATATTTTAAGAAAAACAAGAATGGTCTTTATGTCCTAGCGTAGATTTACTTTACTTATATTTTATACTAAAATATAAGCATGGATAGTTTTATTAAAGAAGTTAAACAGTTTTGGCCTCTGCTTATTTTGTTGATTCTGGGTTACTTTGTTTTAAAAGTTGATATAGTGGCTTTTTGGGTTTATAAAATATTCTTAGGTCTTTTGCCTGTTCTTGGTACGGCAGTTCTTGCTTATACTGCTCATGCTTTTTGGCTTCATTACGTAGAAGCCAATTTCATTTCCGGCATAGAATGGGTTTTACTTGAAATAGTTCCTCCACGAGATGTTTTAAGGTCTCCCAAGGCCATGGAACTTTTCTTTACCAGCGCTTTGTATCATTTTAGTTATAAAAGTGGAATTGAATCATATTGGCAGGGTGCAGTTTGGTTTTGGTTTTCTTTAGAAATAGTATCTATTGATGGACAGGTCCATTTTTATATTCGCACCCCTTCGCGTGTGAAAGGTTTGGTTGAAACTCAAATGTATGCGCAATATCCTCAAGCGCAGGTAAAGGAAGTGGAAGATTACACTCTAGCAGTTGATAAAATTACCTTAGATAGTAAATATAATTTATGGGGATGTGAATTTAAATTTACAAAACCTGATGCATATCCTATAAAAACTTATATTGATTTTGGTTTAGACAAGGACCCGAAAGAAGAATTTAAAGTTGACCCAATTTCTCCAGTGATAGAACTTTTCGGTTCAATAGGAAAAGGAGAACAAATGTGGATGCAAATTGTTGTCACTCCTTCAAAGAAAAAATTCCCAGAACATGCGGGATTATTTACTAAGACTCATGATTGGGTAAAAGAGTCGGAGTTAATGGTCAGAAAAGCTCTTGCAGAATTTACACGTTTTAACCCAAATCCAGTTAAGCCAGGAACTTTTTCAAAAGAAATCCGCGCTCCTGCTTTCATGGATGAAATGATAAAATCTGCGGCTAGAAAATTCTTAAAAGTTGGTTTTGATACTGGAATCAGAATTTGTTATGTTGCTAAAAGGGAACTGTTTAATATGAGTAATAGAAGAAATATACGTCTAATATTTCGTCAGTATGCTGCGCCGTACTCAAATGAACTTAGTCGTATAAATTCCACTCAGGCGGATGCTTTTGCTTCAGGAGAACGCTCTCTCTCTTCTTTTATACCTGCCACCAGGGCTACTATTACGCGCTTATCAGACAGAATGCTTTTAGAATACAGAGAACGAGAATTTTTTCATCCACCCATGCGACACAAGATTCGCTTTCCTTGGCCAATTTCACCATTTATCTTTCCCAATTTTATGCATCATCACACTAATGTTATGAACACTGAAGAATTAGCTACCTTATGGCATTTCCCTGGTCAGATATTGAAAGTTCCTACTCTCGAACGTATAGAATCAAAAGAAGCCTCTCCACCAACCAATTTACCTATATAATTTATGGAAAATTTACCACCGTTGAATGATCCAGCTTTAGAGGTCAATAATTCTTTTAAATTAGATTTTTTTCAAAAAAAAATTGTTTTTTATGCCTTGAGTATAACCGCATTTTTGGTGTTAATATTTTTTTTGTTTTTTAACGCGCCAAAAAATTTTCCGATAGGAATTATTATAAATATAAAAGAAGGAGCAAGTTTGAGGTCTGTTTCCAAAGATTTAGAAATAAATAATATAATTCGTTCAAGAGTTGTTTTTGAAACTTTTGTAATAATTTTCGGCGGTGAAAAATATTTAGCAACAGGAGATTATTTATTTGAAGATAAACTCTCTATTTTTGAAGTTGCCAGGCGTTTATCCAAGGGTGAACGACATTTGGCACCAATTAAAGTGACAATTCCAGAAGGTTTTAATGTGTCTGATATTTCAAAAGCTTTTGATTTAAAATTAACGAATTTCAATGAAAATATATTTTTGTTGGAAGCAATAAAAAAAGAAGGATACCTTTTTCCAGATACTTATTTCTTTCTCACCACAGACGGCGAACAAGATGTATTGCGCTCCATAAGTGATAATTTTGAGAAAAAAATATCGCCTATTCGTCCCCAAATAATATCATCCGGTAAAACTGAAAAAGAAATTATAATTATGGCTTCTATAATTGAGAAAGAGTCAAAGGGGGATATTGACAGAGAATTTATTTCAGGAATTTTATGGAAAAGAATTGCTAAAGGTATTCCCCTTCAAGTAGATGCGGAACCCAGCACCTATAAAACAAAAGGATTACCGGAAAATCCTATTTCTAACCCTGGCTTAAAAGCTATAGAAGCCGCCATATACCCCAAGATTTCGAGCTATCTTTACTATTTACATGACAAAGAAGGAAATATTCATTATGCCAAAACTTTTACGGAGCATCAGATGAACATAAGGAAATATTTGAAATAATACTTGTCCCGTACTAAATTTTTGATTACGGGACATAAGAATAAAGATTATTAATAAAATTTTAGTACTGGGATGCGTAAACATAATTTAGCTTTTATAGATATAGAAACTACCGGGCTTGATGTGATAAAACACGAGATTATTGAAATCGGTTGCGTTATAACCACGCCCAAACTTGAAATAATTGAAAAATTTGAATTAAAAATAAAACCAGAGCATATAGAAAATGGCGACCCTGTGGCTCTTAAAGTTATTCATTACGATTCTATTGATTGGGAAAATGCCAAAAAATTAGATGACAGTATGAAAATTTTATCTAAAAAAGTTAAAGATTGTATAATGATTGGACAAAATGTGTCTTTTGATTCTGGATTTTTGGAATATGCTTTTGCAAAAACTAAAATTAAAAATAACATGTATTATCATAAACTTGATACGATTTCCATCGCTTGGGCTAAATTGCATAGAAAACCAAGTATCACACATTTTTCTCTGCGTGAATTATGCAAACATTTTGATATAAAAAATGAACATCCGCACAGCGCTCTCTCAGACGCTTACGCAACTTTCGAACTTTACAAAAAGCTGATGGAATTATAAACTCAAATATAATGTTTTTAAGGGGTTTCGAGGCTGACGAGCCGAGAATTTCAGGATTTTTTAAGCTTCAAAAAATCCGTACCGGCAAAAATATTATATTTGAGTTTATAAATAAAAATATGAATAAGAAAAAAGTAGTTTTTATAGGACTTTCAGGAGGGGTGGATAGCGCTGTTTCTGCGGCGTTATTAAAAAAACAAGGCTATGAAGTCATTGGAGTTTTTATACGCACCTGGCATCCTGATTTTTTAGAATGCAACGAAGAAGGAGAACGTCTAGACGCTATGCGTGTAGCAGCTCATCTAGATATTCCATTTTTAACTTTTAATCTAGAAGAAGTATATAAAAAAGAAGTTGCGGATTATATGATTGCGGAATATAAAGCTGGCAGAACGCCTAATCCGGATGTGATGTGCAATAAAGAAGTTAAATTTGGCGCATTTCTCAAAAAAGCCCTTTCTATGGGAGCCGATTTTGTTGCGACTGGGCATTACACTCGCTCTTACCTTGACCCTTCTGATTTTTCGTCCCTGCGCCCTTCCTCTGATTACAGAGGCGGGACCCTCGGGAAGCTCAAAATCAGAAGGGTCAAGGTTGAGCTCTCTAAAGCAAATGATCCATCAAAAGATCAAAGTTATTTTCTTTGGACATTGAAGCAAGAACAATTAAAGAAAATTTTATTTCCAATTGGCCATCTTAAAAAAACTGAGGTTCGTAAACTTGCCAAGAAATTCAATTTACCGGTTGCGGAAAAAAAAGACAGCCAAGGTATATGTTTTTTAGGCGCAGTGGATTTAAAGAAATTTTTAAAACACTATATTAAAGAAAAAAAAGGAAAAGTACTGAATGAAAAAGGAGAAGAAATAGGGTATCATGATGGAGTTTTTTTTCATACACTAGGGGAACGACATGGTTTTACTATTACTAAAAAAAATCCAAACGATGGGCCATATTATATAACGGGCAAAGATACAAAAAAGAATGTTTTATACGTATCTCAAAACAAAAATCTAAAAAATTTAGAAAATAGAAATTCAAAAAATCTTCTGAATTCCTATTTGAATCTAAAAAATACAAACTGGATTTTTGAAACTCCAAAACCAAATAAACAATACACGGCCCAAATTCGTTATCATAGCGAATTTTTACCGTGTAAAATTAAAATAGTTAATAAAACAAAAGCAGAAATAATTTTTAAAAAACCTGTGCTGGTCGCTTCCGGTCAATCTTGTGTCATATACGATAAGAACATTTGTCTAGGCGGAGGAGTTGTTATATAATCTATATATGGAACAATTTTTTATAGAAAATGGAGATGTAATTTTAAAATTAATTATAGCGATTATATTAGGTATGCTTATTGGGGTTGAGCGTATTTGGGTGCACAAAGAGGCTGGAATGAAAACACATGCTCTTGTTGCCATGGGCGCAGCTCTTTTTGTAATATTTTCTGAAGCAATGGCGGAGAAATATATAAATCTTCCGGGATTCAATCCCACAATGGTTGCCGCACAAATAATAGTTGGTATCGGTTTCTTGGGCGCTGGTTCAATAATTCTACAGGGCAATAGGCTTCTAGGTCTTACCACGGCTGGGGGGCTTTGGGTTACTGCCGGTATAGGCATGGCTGCTGGGTTTGGGCTTTTTAGTCTTGCAATTGTTTCAACTGTTTTAGTGCTTTTAATTTTTATTCTTTTGGGTATTATTGAGAAACCAATAAGAAAAATCTCCGATGAGAATTTAATTAAAGAGGAACGAAATAGTTAATTTATATATGGAATCAAGTGAAATTAGGTCAAGATTTTTAAAATTTTTTGAGGCTCGCGGGCATAAAATAATACCATCTTCTTCTTTGGTTCCCGAAAATGACCCTTCGGTGCTTTTTACGACTGCCGGTATGCAGCCGCTCGTTCCTTATTTATTAGGGCAGAAACATCCTATGGGGAATCGTTTAGTAGATGCGCAAAAATGTGTTAGGACAGTAGATATAGATGAAGTTGGAGATAATCGTCATCTTACTTTTTTTGAAATGCTCGGCAATTGGTCACTCGGAGATTATTTTAAAGAAGAAGCTATTGGTTGGAGTTTTGAATTTTTAACCTCAAAAAAAGAAGGACTCGGTTTGGATAAAAACAGACTTTATATAACAATTTTTGAAGGAAACGAAAATGCTCCTCGTGACGAAGAAACGGCAAAAATTTGGCAAAAATATATACCCCCAAACCGCATTTATTTTCTACCAGCAAAAAATAATTGGTGGAGCGCCGGAGACAATGGTCCTTGTGGTTCTGATACAGAAATGTTTTACGATATAAATGAAAAACCCTTAGGCGATTTATCTCATGACCAATTCGTGAAAGCTGATGATGAAGGAAAAGTTATAGAAATTTGGAATAATGTTTTCATGGAATATGAAAAAAAAGACGGAAAAATAATTGGAAAACTAAAAAAGCATAATGTTGATACAGGAATGGGTCTCGAAAGAACTGCAATGGTATTACAAAAAGTTAATACGGTATTTGAAACAGATTTATTTATACCAATAATTACAGAAATTAACAAACATGTTTCTTCAGCTGATGAAAAAGCAAAGAGAATTATTGCTGACCATATTCGTACTGCAGCATTTATGATTACTGATGGAGTTATGCCGTCCAATACTGGACGTGGTTATGTTTTAAGAAGACTATTGCGTAGAGCTAGATATTACTATAATTCCATTGGAGCGCATGATAAAGCGTTAGGTGGTTTAGTGTATTCAATTATACCAGTATATAAAAAAACTAAATATGAATTAAGTGAAAAAATTTCTCAAATTGACCAAACCATAACTCTTGAAGAGACTAAATTTCTTGTTAGACTAGAATTAGGGAAAAAACAATTTGAAAAATTTATAAAACAAAATAAAAAAATATCTGGTGAAGATGCTTTTATTCTATTTACCACCTATGGTTTTCCAATTGAATTAACCTTAGAACTTGCAAATGAAAATAAACAATTAGTTGACCTTGAAGATTTTAATAGAAAAATGGCGGAGCATCAGAAACTTTCGCAAACAGCTTCTGTTGGTATGTTTAAAGGAGGGCTTGCGAATCACAATGAAAAAACCATTAAGTTGCATACTGCGCATCATTTATTACTCGCCGGACTGCAAGCTGTTGTTGATAAAAATATAAAACAGAAGGGGAGTAATATTACCGAAGAACGCTTACGTATGGATTTTCTTTGCGACCATAAATTGACCGATGAAGAAAAGAAGAAAGTAGAAGATTTTGTTAATGATAAAATTAAAGCTGGATTTGATGTCATTCGCCGTGAAATGCCTCTCAAGGAAGCGGAAAAAATCGGAGCAGAAATGGAATTCGGAACAAAATATCCGGAAATAGTATCTGTTTATTTTATAGAAGATAAAAATGGTAATCAAGTTTCTAAAGAGTTTTGCGGAGGTCCGCATATAAAAAATACTTCCGAATTAGGCCATTTTAAAATTCAAAAAGAAGAAGCTGTTTCAACGGGCATTAGGCGTATAAAAGCTTTACTTTCATAGTTTTTTTGCAGTTTAGTTTATGGTATAATTACAATCATGAGAACCTTTTTTAATCTAAAGAATAAAAAAGAACTAGCATTAGTTTTTGATATTGGGTCTTCTTCCATTGGAGGCGCGCTTTTTGAGATACAAAAATTAGGAATTCCAAAAATAGTTTTGTCTATTCGTGAACCTATAATTTTTGAAGACAGAATTGATATTAATAAATTTTTGTCTTCAACTCTGAAATCTATTGAAATTGTAGCTGAAAGAATAAGCACGATGGGTTTTGGAAAACCATCGAAAATTTTTTGTGTTCTTTCATCACCTTGGTACGCTTCTCAAACTAGGGTTATCAAACTTGAAAAAGATACACCATTTTTATTTACTTCAAAACTTGCTGATAGCTTAATTCAAAAAGAAGTAAGTCTTTTTGAAGAAGAAAATTTGGTTAAGTTTTCCAGTAACGACAATAAAGTCAGGCTTATTGAATTCAAAAATATGAAAACTATGCTGAATGGCTATACAACATCTGACCCTTTAAACAAAAAAGCTAAAAAACTTGAAATGACCATTTTTCTTTCAATGAGCGGGGACAAAATATTGAAAAAGATAGAAGAAACTATATTTAAGCGTTTTCACGCCGAAAGTATAAAATTTTCTTCTTTTGTAATGGCATCATTTACTGTGGCACGAGATATATTTGTGCATCAAAGTAATTTTCTTTTGGTTGATATTGCTGGAGAAGTGACGGATATTTCTATGACAAAAAAAGACATATTAATTAATTCTATTTCATACCCTCTTGGACGCAATTTTATAATACGCGGGGTGGCAAAAAGTTTAAATTGCACTTTGGGTGAAGCAGAATCATTTATTTCTCTTTATAAAAACGGGCATGCGACAGAATATGTCGAGAAAAAACTTGAACCGATTATTAATAAATTAAAGAATGAATGGCTTAGTAAATTTCAAGAATCCCTGGTTAATCTTTCAGATGATATTTCTGTTCCCGCGACTATTTTTATAACTGTAGACCAAGATTTGATAGATTTCTTTTCGGAAATTATTAAAACCGAACAATTTAACAAATATACTTTAGCTGAACTGGAATTTAAAATTATTTTTTTGGATGTGAAAATACTTAATGGTATTACGACTTTTAAGGACAATACAAACCGTGACCCGTTTCTTATTATTGAGTCTATTTATCTTAATCGTTTTATTTGCTAGAATACAACTATGCCAAGAAATCTACTTCAAGATATGGTAAAAAAAGTGAAGGCCCCCACGCCTAAACCTTTTATAATAAAGGTTAAAACTTCTATGCCCATAAAAGAGGAATCCACTCGAAATGTTTTTAGCGTAGCTGATATGGGAGGAGAAAAAGGAAAAGTTTTTAATAAAGTGAAAAGAAATGATAAAAAATCAAAATACAGACTTTATTTTGTTGCGCTGATTTCTGTTGTGTTCCTCCTTTTTGCTCTTTCTTTTTTATTCTCTGGAGCAAAAATTACTGTGACTCCTAAGGTAAAAGAAATACCTTTGAATGAAAATTTATCTGCCATTAAAGATTCAAGCGTGCCGGGGTTATCTTTTGACTTAGCGGTTATTTCTGGAGAAGAAAATAAAACAATACAGGGTGGAGAAGAAAAAAATGTCTCTGTGGCTGCTACTGGCACTGTTTTGATTTATAATTCTTACAGCTCATCTCCTCAAGTGCTTGACATAAACACACGATTAGAAGGGTCAAATGAAAAAATTTATAAAACAGTTAAAAAAATAACTGTTCCCGGGATGACAGGTGATAAACCCGGAAGTGTTGAAGTTGGTATTTATGGAGCGGAAACAGGAGAAGAATACAACAGCGCTCCGCTTGATTTTAAAATTTTTGGTTTTAAAGGAACACCTAAATATTCTAAATTTTATGCCAGATCAAAAGGAGAAATAACAGGTGGATTAAAAGGAAAATCTTCTTCTGCTTCTTCTCTTGACAAAATAAGTGTTATAAGTGAACTCAAAGCCACGCTAGAGACTAAGCTTTTGAAGAAAATTACAGACCAAATTCCGAGTGGATTTGTTTTATTCAAAGATGCAATATTTCTTAACATAGATGACCAAAATGTCAGTTTTACTCCTGATGAAAATGGAACAATTTTAGTAAATATTAAAGGAACACTTTACGGATTTCTTTTTGATGAAAAAAAGCTGACAACAAAAATAGCAAAAGATATTATTGATAAATATGACGGAAACGAAGTTTATATACCAAATATTCGAGATTTGATTTTTTCTCTATCCGATAAAGAGAGTGTTTCTTTCGCAGACATAAAAAATATAAATTTCAGCTTAGCAGGCACTCCTAAAATTATTTGGAAAGTAGATGAGACAAAACTTATTTCAGACGTATTAAATAAGAAAAAAACAGACTTTAATCAAATCCTAGCGCAATATCCCAGCATTGATACTGCGCAATTAGTACTCCGTCCTTTTTGGAAAAAATCTTTTCCTGATAAGAGTAGCAACGTGCAGGTTATTGTAAATTATCCGAAATAATTTTTTTACTAAACTTATTAACATTATAACATTGACCTATAGTTATAAATTTAGTATGATTAACAGTCTTAATGAGTGACCAAAAAAGCGAAAAAATTTTAACGGCAAAAGGCGTTATTACCGAATCACTGCCCTCTACTTTATTTAGGGTAAAAATAGAAGATGATAAAGAAATTTTAGCGTATCTTTCAGGGAAAATGCGTATGCATAGAATTAAGGTTTTAATTGGAGATTCAGTTGAAGTTGTCTTGGATTCATATGGTGGAAAAGGTAGAATAATTAAAAGGTTGTAATTTTTTAAAGAATGGTGTATTATAGTAATTATAGTTTATGAAAAGTTTTAAGTATTGAAAAATAAGGGTTTTCTCCCTTGTTTTTGTCTTGTTTTGATAAAATTTACCCTGTTTTATTTTTATGCGAGTTAGATCAACTGTAAAAAAAATATGTGATAATTGTAAGATGATTAAACGCGCTAGGCATTTGCGTGTTATTTGTTCTAACCCAAAACATAAGCAAAAACAATAATTTATGAGAATTCTTGGAATAACAGTACCAGACGGAAAGAGACTTGAAATTGGTTTGACCTGTCTTTTTGGTATTGGTGTTTCAACCGCTAGAAAAATTTTAAAACAAGTTGATATTGATGTAGGAAAAAAAGCAAAAGATTTAACACCTGAAGAAGAAAATAAAATTCGCACGATAATTGAAAAAATGAAGATTGAAGGAAACTTAAAAAGAGAAATTTCTGGAAATATCAAAAGATTGAAAGATATTAAAACCTATAGAGGCATTAGACACATGAAAAAATTGCCGGTTAGAGGACAAAGGACAAAAACCAACTCCAGAACTGTTAGAGGTAATGTCAGAAAGACAATGGCATCAGGTAAAAGAAAAGAAAGTAAGACATAAAATTATTTATGGGAAAGACAAAAATTACAACTAAATCAACTGAAAAAGTTTCAAAAGAAACCACAGTAAAACCTGTCCTTCCAACAGAAGGAGATGCGCAAGTGAAGGCGGTAGCCAAAACGCCAAAGAAAAAAGTAACTTCTGGAATTTTGTTTGTTGACGCTACCTTCAATAACACTAAAGTTCTTTTTGGAGACAAATTAGGTAATACTTTATTTTGGTCAAGCGCAGGAACATTAGGTTTTAGAGGAGCAAAGAAGGGAACTCCGTTTGCAGCTTCTAAAGTAGGTGATTTAATTGGAGAAAAAGCATCCATGCTTGGAGTAAAAGATTCAGGTGTGGTGGTGCGAGGTGTCGGGTCTGGACGCGAGCCGGCAATCAGGGCATTTATGGCTCATGGCATAGAGATAACTTCTATAAAAGATGCTACACCAGTGCCTCACAACGGACCAAAAGCTAAAAAACCCAGAAGAGTTTAATTTTTATAATATATATGATATCCAAACCAAAATTTAAAATAGGAAGAAGATTAGGAGCAGGAGTGTACGACAAATGTCAGACTCCAAAATTTTCAGCTTCCTCTGGCAAATTTGCGGGTCCGGGCGCGCGTCGCCCAAAAGCCTTATCCGAATATGGAGCACAGCTTATTGAAAAACAGAAAGTTCGTTTTTCTTATGGTATTACCGAACGCCAGCTTTCAAATTATGTTAAAAAAGCTTCTCTTGTTAGAGGCGCAGGCACTGCAGAAAAATTTTATGAAGCACTTGAATCTCGTCTTGATAACGTAGTTTATAGAATGGGTCTTGCGCCAAGTAGGCGCGCTGCCCGACAGATGGTTTCTCATGGACACTTTATTGTAAATGACCACAGGATTACTATCCCTTCTTATGAAGTAAAGCCTAAAGATATTGTAAAAATTCGCGAAGGGTCAAAAAGTAAGAAAATTTTTGATAATTTAGTTGAAAGAATTAAAGATTATAATCCTCCTTCTTGGGTTTCGTTTGATTCAAGCAAGATGGAAGGACTTATTTTAACTAAACCGAAAAATATAGAAACCTTCCTTGATTTGAATGCTGTGCTTGAGTTTTATAGTCGTTAACATTATTTGAGCCAAAGGCTCTTCCGCCTCAGGCGGAAATTATTAGATAAAATTATTATAAATTATAAATAAAAATTATGCCTGAATATAAAATAATTATGCCTTCTAAACCTCGCATTGTTTTAGAAGAAGACAATAAAGGAGTATTTGAAATAGATGGTCTATATCCCGGATATGGCCATACCTTGGGCAATAGTTTAAGGAGAATTATTCTTTCTTCATTACCGGGCGCCAGTGTTACATCTATTAAAATAGATGGTATTTCTCATGAATTTCAGACAATGGATGGAATTAAAGAAGATGTAATTGTAATGATTTTAAATTTGAAAAAGATTCGTTTTAAAATGATATCTGATGAACCGCAAATGGTAACGCTTTCTATAAAGGGACCAAAAGAAGTTACAGCAAAAGATGTAAAAACCGGCGGGCAAGTGGAAATTTTAAATCCAGAACTTCACATTGTTGAAGTTACAGGTAAAATAAATTTAAGTATTGAAATGAAGGTTGAAAAAGGTTTGGGTTTTATTCCAAAAGAAATTTTACAGAAAGAAAAAGTTGATATTGGCACAATCGCTGTTGATGGTATTTTTACTCCGATTCGTCGTGTTTCTTATGAAGTTGAAAATATGCGTGTTGGTGATAATACAAATTATAATCGTTTAAGAATTTCAGTTGAAACAGATGGAACGTTAACTCCGCGTGAGGCGTTTCTAAAATCCATTGAAATAATGATTAACCAACTCAAATCAGTCATTGATTTTAAGGAACCGGAAGAAGAAATAAAAGAACCTGTTCGCAACACTCCTCATAGTGATGCAAGTGGAGAAAAAAAGTCTGACAAAGATGACAAAAAAACCGATGATTTTACGGATGTTTTAAAAACTCGTACTGACGGTCTTAATCTTTCCACAAGAACCTTAAATGCTCTTACTACTGCAAATATTAGAACATTAGGAGGTCTTGCAAGGAAAAAAAGAGAAGATTTGCTTGAAATTGAAGGTATCGGTGAAAAAGGAATCAGTGAGATTAAAAAAGTGCTTGGTAAATTTGGCTTGAATTTAAAAGAATAACTACGAGCTTAACGCCACTAAATATATGCGACACCATAATACTAAAAGAAAATTCGGAAGAGATAAAAATCAGAGAAAAGCATTGCTAAATTCTTTAGCGCTTAATTTGATTGTGCGCGGAAAAATAAAAACAACTGAACCGAAGGCAAAAGAATTGCGTCCATTTATGGAAAAACTTATAACAAAAGCAAAAAAGGGCGATATGTCAACACGCAGGGTTGTTATTTCCAAATTATCAAATCGTAGCAAGGAGGTTAAAAAACTTTTTGAAGTTATCGCTCCTAAATATAAAGATAAAAATGGTGGATACACCAGAGTTTTGAAATTAGGAGCTAGAAAAGCAGATGGGGCAAAGATGGCTCAAATAGAATTTGTATAATTTGAATAAATGATTTAGTATAAAAACAAATGAAAAAAACTGATACAAAAATAATAAACGCAGAAGAAAGAACACTAGGCAGGGTTGCTAGTGAAATAGCTTCTTCGCTCATGGGCAAAACTGATGCTTCATATGAAAGGCATATTTATTCAGGTTTTAAAGTTAAGGTAGTAAATGTTTCAAAACTTAAAATTACCGCTAAAAAATTAGAAGAAATTTATCATACAAGATATTCGGGATATCGAGGCGGGCTTCGTATTTTAAAAGGCACAGAAACCAGGGATAAGAAAGGTTTGAAAGAATTAATAAAACTTGCCGTGTATCATATGCTTCCTGGAAATAAGTTAAGAAGGGAAATGATGAAAAATTTAAAAATTGAAGATTAATATTATGGAAAAAGAAAAGAAAACAACAAAATCTGCTGGCAATACTGCGCATAGCGCTGTAAGTGATAAAAAATATATTGAAGCAGTGGGAAGAAGAAAAACCTCAACTGCCAGAGTGCGTATTTGGCAAGCAACGAAAGCTAGTTTTGTTGTTAATAAAAAAGACGTAAAAGAATATTTTAAAACTGAAGAACAGCGTCGTTTGGTTTGGGACCCGATAATAAAAGGTATTAGCGGTCAAGAAAAAACAGATTATAAATGGATGGTAGAAGCAAAAGTATTAGGTGGAGGAATTCATTCTCAAGCTGAAGCAGTCCGTCATGGTCTTGCTCGAGCCTTAGTTTTATTTGATATTGAATTGCGACATAAATTAAAGACTTTAGGATATCTAAAACGTGACCCTAGGGCAAAAGAACGCAGAAAATTCGGTCTCAAGAAAGCTCGTAAGGCGCCTCAATGGAGTAAACGCTAAAAAATCAAGAATAAAGTTTTTAAGGGGTTTCGAGCGCGACGGCGCGAGAATTTCAGGATTTTTTAAGCTTCAAAAAATCCGTACCGGCAAAAATTTTATTCTTGATTTTTTTATGTTAATATAAAGTTATGGCAGATGAAGAAAATAAAAAACCCGAAGTTTTAGAACCATTAGAACCCAAAGAAAACGAATCTGAAGTTCTAGAATTTGAATTTAACGAAGATGGAGAAGAAGATTTAAAGAAAACCATTAAAAAATTAAGGGCTGATTTGAAAGCGTGTAAAGCCGAAAAAGAAGAGTACTTGAATGGTTGGCAAAAAGAACGGGCAGATTTTGCTAATTACAAAAAGCAAGAAGACGACAGGAGGGCTAATTTTTCGGAAGTTATACGTGAACGTATACTTACTAGATTTTTAACTATATTGGACAGTTTTAATATGGCTTTTACCAACAAAGATACTTGGGAAAAAGTTGATGAAAATTGGCGAAGGGGTGTGGAACATATTTATGCTCAATTAAATACAATATTTGAGGAATATGGCGTAAAAGAAATAGGAGAAGTTGGAGGAAACTTTGACCACAACATTCATCAATCGATAGAGGTGACACCGACTGACAAGAAAGAAGACAATCATAAAATTTCTGAAGTTATTCAAAAAGGATATAAACTTGGCGACCGTGTCATACGCGCCGCTAGAGTGAAAGTTTTTGAGTATAATGAAAAAACAGGAGACTAAAATTTGCGAGCATTGTAAAAATGAATTTACTATTACAGATGGGGAGTTTTCTTTATATGAAAAAGTAGGCATTGAATTGCCAGTACTCTGCAACTTTTGCCGGATAAAACTTCATCTGTCTTTTTGGTTTTTTGGCAAGTTCCGCAAAGAAAAGTCGGATTTATCAGGGGACAGCTTGATTACGGTTTTACCTGAAAAAAACAGATATCCAATATATACTCTTACGGAATGGTACAGCGACAAATGGGATGCAATGAATTATGGACAAGATTACGACGAGGATAGACCATTTTTTGAGCAATTACAGGAACTTCAGGAGAAAGTTCCGCATCCACATCAGGGAGGCGTAAAGAATACCAAATGTGATTGGTGTGATGATGTCTGGAATTGCAAGAATAGCTATCTTTCTCGCTCAATAGCAGATAGTGAAGATTTGTTTTACTCCTACAGAAATATAAGAGTAAAAAACTCTATTGACGTAACCGTTTGTTTTGATAGTGAAAAATGTTACTATTCTTCGGAATGCCATCATTCATACAAGCTTTTATATTCCAAGCATTCCCGTGACTGTATAGATTCGCATTTTTTATATGATTGCCGCAATTGTCAAGATTGTTTTATGTGTTGGAATTTACGTGGTAAATCTTATTGCATAGAAAACAAGCAATATACGCGGGAAGAATATCTGGAGAAGTTGAAATCACTCAACCTTGGTTCATATAAATTCATTCAATCTATAAAAAAGCGTTTTGAAGAAATAATCCAAAGAGAAGTCGTTCACAGACCCAATTTTAATTTGAAAGTATACAATTCTGAAGGGAATTATTTATTAGATTGTAAAAATTGTCATAATTGCAACACTATATCTGATTCGGAAGATTGTTTTAACTGTATCAGAAATCAATTATTGAAATCTTGTATTGATATTAATGGCTGTCAGGGATTAGAACTATCCGGTAATTGTAGTTCTTGCCAACCGAACGGTTATGCTCTTAAATATTCTAGTTGGTCTTCTTCAAGATATTCTGAATATTTAGATTTATGTCTTGAATGCGAATATTGTTTCGGTTGCGTTGGATTAAAAAAGAAAAAATATTGTATTTTGAATAAACAGTATAATAAAGAAGAATATGAAAAACTAAAAGAAAAAATTATTTCTGATATGAAGAATAGGGGAGAATATGGAAAATTTTTGCCATATTCTATGTCAGCTGGACCATTTAATTTTTCTACCAGTTTTACTTATTTTTTAGATACAAAGAAAGAAGATATCTTAAAACTTGGTGGTTATTGGGAAGATATAAACGAAAACTATATAGATGGAATGCCAACAAAAGAATTACCAGATGATATAAAAGATGTATCTGATGATATAACAACTAAAGCACTAATATGTCCAGAAACTGGCTGGCGTTTTAATATTGCTCAAAATGAACTTATTTTTTATAGAAGCAATAATATTCCACTTCCAAGAATTCATTTTGACATTAGAACAAAGAATCAATTAAAATACTTAACCGTTTTACAGTCTTATCCATATAAATGTATTTATTGCAAAAAAGATATAATGGCATATTATCCATCGGAATGGAAATATCAAAAAATCGCCTGTGAAGAATGTTATAAACAAAACATAAATTAGTATATGAGTATCAGCATACTAGTATGATGATATAAGAATTATGGAAAACAAGACTGAAACAAAAAATTGTCAAAATTGCAAGAAAGATTTCGTCATAGAGTCGGAAGATTTTAAATTTTATGAAAAGATAAAAGTTCCGTCACCGACACTTTGTCCAGAATGTCGATTTCAACGACGATATTCTTGGAGGAATGAATTTACACTTTATCGAAGACCATGCGACCTCTGTGGAAAAAGCAGTGTTACCATTTATTCTCCTAAAAAGCCCTACAAGGTATATTGTCCTACATGTTGGTGGGGCGATGGATGGGATGCAAAAAATATTGCTCAAGATTTTGATTTTTCTTGCCCCTTTTTTGAACAATTTTATGAGCTCCAACTTAAGGTTCCGAGAATCGCTCTTTTGACCAAAAATAGCGTAAATTCAGAATATACAAATCACTCCGGCGATGATAAAAATTGCTATATGAGTGTTTCTACTTTTTATTCCGAAAATGTGATGTATTCAACAAATATTTGGGAAAAAGGACAAGATTTATGCGATTGTACTTTAGTAATGAAAAATGGGGTTTTATCCTATGAATGTACAGATTCTTCTGACATTTATCGTTGCCAATTTTCCATACTTTTAAAAGATTGCACTAACTGTTTTTATTGTTATGATTTGCGTAATTGCCAGAATTGCTTTTTGTCATATAACTTAAGAAATCAGAATTATATGATTTTAAACGAGAAATACTCGAAAGAAGAATATGATAAAAAAATAAAAGAATTTAACTTATCTTCATATAAAGCAAGAAAAAATTTATTTGAGAAATTTATGATTTTGATGAGAGAAAAAGCATTGCATAGATTTGTAGTGATGGAAAATACTGTAAGTTCTTCTGGTAATATGCTTTATAATTCTAGAAATGCAAATCAGGTTTTTGATTCAAACGAAGTAGAAGATTCAAAATATGGAATTATTATTCCTGATGTTAAAAATTCTATGGATGTGTGCCACACTGGTTTTAGTTGTGAACTTTTATATGAATCTCATGCCATAACCCGTTCTTATAATATTTTATTTTCTCATTTATCTTACGACAATAACGATATACAGTATTGCGATTCTTGTCATAACAGCAACAATTTATTCGGTTGTTGTGGTATTAAGAAGGGGAGTTATATGATTTTTAATAAAAAGTATCCAAAAGAGGAATATTTAAAATTGAAAGAAAAAATTATAGAACATATGAAAAAAACCGGAGAATATGGAGAATTTTTTCCCAACAAGTTTTCTCCTTTTTGCTATAATGAATCTCACGCTCAAACGTATATTCCGCTTACTAAAGAAGAGGCTCTTAAAAGGGGTTTTAGTTGGGAAGATAACTTACCGGGAACTTATGGCAAAGAAACAGTGTCTCCAGAAAATATTCCTGACAACATAAAAGATGTTTCAGATTCTATTACAAAAGAAATATTAAAATGTGAAAACTGCGAGAAAAATTACAATATTATTCCCGCAGAGTTTGTGTTTTATCAGCGAGAAAATATTCCCATTCCGCATTTTTGCTACACTTGTCGTTATAAAAGAAGAATATTTTTAAGATTACCTCGTAAACTTTGGCATAGAAAATGTATGAAAAAAGGATGTAATAATGAATTTGAAACAGCCTATGCGCCTGGTCGTCCAGAAATTGTGTATTGTGAACGTTGTTATCAACAAGAAGTGTATTAAATGGTAAATTAAAAATTTTATGGTATAGTAAAAATAAGGCAAATTCTGTCTTTTTCTTTTTTATGCAAAGAGATTATTCAAATTTGCACCGTAAATTGGTGCTCAAATATTTCTGGCAGGTGATTAGGCATTACAAAGTGTCTTTTTTTACTGTTGTTATCTTTACAATAGTTGGGTCAGCATTAGATGTTTATATCCCACTCCAATATTTAAAACTCTGGAATATTTTAGACGTTAATGATTTTACTGTTGTTTCGGTTGCCCAATCGGTTATTATTTTTATTTTAATATTAAATATTTTTCGTTGGGCTATTCGTCGCGTTGCAGGATTCTCTAACTCATATTTCCAGGCTGGAGTAATGGCAGGTCTTCGCAAACAAGCTTTTTCTTATATGATTGGTCATTCGCATTCATTTTTTGCGAATAATTTTAGCGGTTCTTTGACGCAAAAAATAAATAAATATGCCAGAGCTTTTGAAAAATTATCAGATAGAATGATTTCTGATGGATTACCGCTTGTCGTTCGCAGTATTGGAACAGTTGTAGCTATTTATACGCTATTGCCGAAATATTCATATATCTTGGCAGCATTCTGTTTTGTATTTTTATTGACAGCTTTTATTTATATTCGCTATAAGCTTAAATATGACGTTATTGCGGCAGAATCCGATACCAAAACTACTGGTGTTTTGGCTGATTCCATCAACAACCATTCCTCAATTCAACTATTTACCGGCCATGAACATGAAAAAGACCGCACAGGAGAAACAATACAGAAACAACGAGAAGCAACTGTTTTTAACTGGTATCTTTGGGAAGGAATCGGCGCGATAGAATCTTTTTATTCTTTTTCAATTGAGTTTATTATTTTTTGGATTGCCTTAGGTGATTGGAAACTCGGGCTTATCTCTTTGCCTGTCATTGTGCTTTTACAGAGTTATTTAATCCGTCTTATTGAAAACTTATGGGGTTTTTCCGGAATTACCCGCGCTTTTTATGAAAGTTTTGCTGATGCTCAAGAAATGGCTATCATTCTCGACACTTCTTATGAAGTTGCAGATGAATCAGCGGATGTCGTAGAAAATGTAAAAGGAAAAATTGTCTTTGATAATGTTACATATATTTATAAAAACAACAAGCATAAAATATTAGATAATTTTTCTCTAACAATACCAGCCGGGCAGAAGATAGCTGTTGTCGGTTCTTCTGGAGCAGGGAAGACGACCTTTGTTCGTCTTCTTATGAGATTATTTAATATAACTTCAGGCAAAATTACGATTGATGGAATTAATATTAACAAAATTTCTCAGCAAAATCTTCGTGAACAAATATCTTTTGTTCCGCAGGATACTGCTCTTTTTCACCGCACCCTAATAGAGAACATTCGCTACGGAAAGCGTGATGCTACTGAAGAAGAAGTATTAAGAGCTGCTAGTCTGGCGCATTGCGATGAATTTATTGATGCATTGCCAAAAAGATATGAAACCTATGTGGGGGAGCGTGGAATAAAGCTTTCCGGCGGTGAACGTCAGCGTGTGGCAATTGCTCGCGCAATCCTAAAAAATTCTCCCATTCTTATTTTAGATGAAGCTACTTCTTCACTTGATTCTCGTTCCGAGTCTTTAATTCAAGATGCGTTGCATAAGCTAATAGAAGGCAAAACTACCATTGTTATTGCTCACCGTCTTTCAACGATAAGACAAATGGACCGTATTATAGTAATTGAAAATGGAAAAATTATTGAAGACGGAACTCATGAAAAGCTTATCAGCAAAAAAAATGGTCTTTATAAAAAACTATGGGACTTGCAAGCGGGGGGATTTAAGAACGTAATATAAAAAATCAGAAAACAATGTTTTTTAAAAATAGAAAATTTAAAAGATTTTAAAAGTCGTGAGTTCCCTGTCCTCATGGTCTCCGAGGGCGAAGGCTCAGAAATCTTTTGAAATTTTCTATCTTTATTTTTTAACACTCTTTAAAAAAGCTGATTTTGTTTCTTCATCTAGTTTGTCAGTAACGATTATCATCAATTCAGTTCCCAATCCTAAATCTTTTTTTATATTTGTAAAAAGATGTTCGTATGGATATGGAGAAATCCAAACAGTATTTTTTATACAAGTAAAGTTTGCTTTCTTTAGAAGATAACGTAATGATTCACGTTCACTTTTTCTTTCTTCGGGTATATCTAAAATTATAATTCTCCATAACCCATCCCAAACGTTGGATACAAGAGCGCCACTTCCTTCAAGTTTAATACAATTTAATTTATTTCTGCCCTTTTTTGTTAGTTTTAAATAACTTTTATTGTCAGACTGAAGCATCTCAATACACCCTGATTCAACCAGATTCTTTACAGAACGAGTTAAAGCGTAACCTGTTTTTGGGTCCTTATTGTTTTTTATTGATTCTAAGGGAATAGCTGGCTTTTCGGCCAAAATCTTAAGTATTTTATTGGAATATTCGGTTTTTCTTGACATACCCATATATTATAATATATACTGTCTTTTGACAAGTATTTAGCGGTCGCAAAAAACTTGCTAAAAATATTTGTTTCGTATATAATGGTTATATAAATAAAAATTATTAGTTTAATAAATAAAAAATATATGTCAAAAATAATAGGTATAGATTTAGGTACAACAAATTCAGCTGTTGCAATTATTGAAGGAGGTGCGCCAAAAATTATTGAAAATGTGGAAGGCAATCGCACCACGCCTTCTGTCGTTGCAATTACAAAAAATGGCGACCGTATTGTCGGACTTTTAGCTAAAAGACAGGCAGTTACCAATCCGGAAAATACAATTTCTGAAATAAAACGCTATATGGGTCACAGATACGACGACCCGGGAGTTCAGAAAGATAAAACTTCCGCTCCTTTTAAAATTGAGGCAGGGGAAAATAGCGGAGTAAAAGTAAAAATGTCAGAAAAGTTTTATCGTCCGGAAGAAATTTCTGCGATAATTTTACAAAAAATAAAAGCTGACGTTGAAGCCAAGTTGGGAGAAAAAATAACTGAAGCAGTTATTACGGTTCCGGCATATTTTAACGATGCGCAAAGAAAAGCGACAAAAGACGCGGGACAAATTGCCGGTTTTGATGTAAAACGTATTATTAACGAACCGACTGCTGCTGCCCTTGCTTATGGATTTAATAAAAAGAAAAATGAAAAAATAGTTGTCTATGACTTTGGTGGAGGAACTTTTGATGTATCGGTGCTTGAAATAGGAGATGATGTTATTGAAGTTAAATCTACAGATGGTGACTCTCATATGGGAGGAGGAGATATTGACCGAAAAGTTATTGCTTGGATTGCCGAGGAGTATAAAAAAGAATCAGGTATTGATGTTAGAAAAGACCCGCTTGCTCACCAAAGATTAAAAGAAGCGGCAGAAAAAGCAAAACATGAACTTTCTACCACAATGGAAGCAGAAATAAATATTCCATTTATTACTTCTGATTCTGGTGGACCAAAGCACTTGCTTATGAAAATGTCTCGCGCAACCCTGGAGTCTTTGGCTAAAGAATATGTAGACAGGTCAATCACAATAACAAAAAGAGCGCTTGAAGCGTCACCATTCAAAATGAATGAAATAAATGAAATTGTAATGGTCGGCGGACAAACTAGAATGCCGATGATGGTGGAAGCGGTAAAAAATCTTTTTGGCAAGACCCCGAATATGTCTATCAATCCCGATGAAGTCGTTGCGCTGGGCGCTGCTGTGCAAGCAGGCGTGCTTGCGGGAGATGTGCGTGATGTGTTGCTGTTAGATGTGATACCTCTTTCTCTTGGTATTGAAACATTGGGGGGAGTTGCTACGAAGTTAATTGATAAGAATACGACCATTCCGGCTTCTAAATCTCAAGTATTTTCAACTGCGGCGGACAATCAAACTTCCGTAGAGATTCATATAGTGCAAGGAGAACGTCCAATGGCATCCGATAATAAATCGTTGGGAAGATTTATTTTAGACGGAATTCCACCGGCGCCTCGAGGCATACCTCAAGTGGAAGTCACTTTTGATATTGACGTGAATGGAATATTGAATGTGAAAGCTATGGATAAAGCTTCTCAAAAAGCTCAATCAATTAAAATAGAGGCAAGTTCCGGATTAAAAGAAGAAGATATAAAAAAGATGCAACAGGACGCCGAAGTTCATGCCGAAGAAGATAAAAAGAAAAGAGAAACTGTTGATATAAAAAATACGGCTGAAATGATTATTTATACAGCCGAAAAAGCATTGAAAGATAATGATGCAAAAATTCCGGCTGATATTAAGGATAGTGTTAATGCAAAAATAACCGCATTAAAGGGGGTAAAAGATGGAACAGATTCCAGCGCAATTAAAAAAGCTACGGAAGAACTTTCCAATGAAATGTCTAAAATCGGCGAGGCCATGAGTAAGGCCGGCGCAAATCCTAATCCAGAAGCTAATAAAACCCCCGAAGAACAAAATCCTGAAGTTCACGATGCTGAATTTAAGGAAGGTGAAAAACCCGAAGGGGAAGCACCTAAGCAATAAAACTTCCCACATGTCCAACATGTGGGAAAACAAAAAGCCCTTTTTGAAGGGCTTTTTGTTTTGTATATTTTTAGTATAATAGCATTATGCAATCTGAAACCAGAATCTGTCAAAATTGCAAAAAAGACTTCATAATTGAGTTGGATGATTTTGGATTTTACGAGAAAATAAAAGTTCCTCCTCCGACTTTTTGCCCGGAATGCAGATTTCAACGTCGGTTAATGTTCCGGAATGAATATCATCTTTATAAAAGAAAATGTGAGCTATGTAAAAAAACGACTCTTTCAACATTTTCTCCGGACAAGCAATACATAGTATATTGTCCTGATTGCTGGTGGTCAGATCAATGGAATCCATTGGATTACGGAAGAAAATATGATCCTAACCAACCTTTTTTAAAACAAATGGATTCTCTCTTACACGAAGTTCCCTTAGCAGCCTTAAGCACTAATTATCCTACTCTTATTAATAGTGATTATGTAAACGAAACAGGATATGCTAAAAATTGCTATTTAATTTTTGATGCGGATTATTGCGAGAATGTTCTTTATTCTACCAAACTATCGAATATAAAAGACTCTATGGATGTTCATAGGGGAGGAGAATCAGAATTGTGTTATGAAAGCATAAATTGTTATAAATCTTCGCGTATTTTTTTCTCTGAAGATATAAATAACTGTGTTAATATTTTCTTTTCTAAAAATTTGGTAGGATGTATAGATTGTTTTGGATGCGTGAATTTGCGTAATAAAAATCATTATATCTGGAACGAACCATATTCTAAAGAAGAATATGACAAGAAAACACAATTATTTAAAAAAGAAATTATGACTCGCGAAGGAATTCAAAATCTTCTTTTTAAAGCAGAAAAATTTTGGCTCAGGGAACCGCAAAAATACATGCATGGTTTTCAAAATGTGAACGTATCCGGTGATTACTTGCACGAGTCAAAAAATGCCAAGAATTCATTTCAAGCCCGCGGATTGGAAGATTCAAGATTTTGTCAGTTTCTAAAAGATGGAGGAGTAAAAAATGCTTATGACTACACTATCTGGGGTAGAAACGTAGAATTAATTTATGAATGCATGAATGTGGGTGACGGTGTTCATAACACTAAATTTTGCAACATATGCGCTCTCGGAAATACAATAAATACAGAATATTGTATTTGGTGTTTGGATGTGATGAATCTGTTCGGATGTTCTGGCTTACGTAAGAAAAAATATTGTATTTTAAATAAACAATATACACCTGAGGAATTTAACTCTTTGCGAACGAGGATTATTGAAGATATGCAGAAAAATCCGTATACAGACAAAAAAAGCAGAGTCTGGAAGTACGGTGAATTTTTCCCTTACGATATTTCTTTCTATGGATATAATGAAACAGATGCGTACACATATTTCCCAGTTGAAAAGAAAGAAGCAGATAATGCTGGTTGGAAATGGCATAAAGATGTCCCTATAAAATATGCAATTTCTATGACAAGTGATAAATTACCTGTCACTATTAATCAAGTTTCTGATGATTTTCTGAAAGAAATCATTGAATGCGTATTGTGTCACAAGGCATACCGTTTTACGAATGCGGAGCTGGTATTCCTCCGTCAATTTGAATTACCACTTCCCGATAAATGTTTTGAATGTCGGTATAAGCGTCGTCTGGCACGTCTGAATCCTTGTAATCTATGGCATCGTCAATGTCAATGCTTTGGTGAAAAATCCGAGAACTCTGTGTATATGAATACCGCAAAACACATTCATAATAACGAACATTGCCTTAACGAATTTGAAACTTCATACGCTCCAGATAGGCCCGAAATAGTTTATTGTGAAAGTTGTTATAATAAAGAGGTATACTGACTACTTTACTTAACTAAAGTGGATTGAAATATGGAATATAAAAGTGAAAAAAGGATATGCCAGAATTGTAAAAAAGATTTTATTATAGAACCAAACGATTTCGGATTTTACGAGAAAATAAAAGTTCCTCCGCCGACTTTTTGCCCGGAATGTAGAAGACAAAGACGCTGGGCTTGGAGGAATAATATGTCGCTTTATTCCCGCAAATGCGATTTATGCGGTAAATCTGTAATCAAAT
>Ga0209542_10003006_pt1 | contig 36807 bp, 44 predicted proteins | sample RifCSPhighO2_01_FD_184028 | JGI IMG/M metagenome (GOLD analysis project Ga0209542, IMG submission 184028) | Soil microbial communities from Rifle, Colorado - Rifle CSP2_plank highO2_0.1 (SPAdes) (version 2) | ecosystem: Environmental > Terrestrial > Deep subsurface > Rock core/Sediment ...
AAAATCGCAGGTAAAAGGATGGCTTGAGATGGTAAAGGAAGATGGAGCCTGAAATCCTTTTCCTCAGATACGCATTTCCCTGCGCATTTATTTTAAGGACAAGGGGAAAAATCTCTGCAAGGGATTACGGGAGATTGGAATATGCCGCCAAGCACGGCAAAAAGCTCCCCCAGGCATTTCTGGAGAAATCGTTTCCAAAGGCAATTGAAAAATTGAGAATAGTTGCAAATGGGCAAAATATTTGGAATTGCGGCACAATCCGAAAATATTTTATCAACCGCCACAACTCAATGATTGACGACAATTTGTTCTCCTGGAAAAATGCGCCATCTTCATTAAAGGAATTGTGCAAGGTAAAAAAGGCAAGGGTGATGGAGAAAAAAGGGAGGGTATTGGTTGCAAAATACGGAAAAAGTGCAAGGCCTGTATTCAACCTGTGTAATGCAAAACCGGGAGACTATGTCATGATTCACTATGGATACGCAGTGGAGAAGGCCTAAATTCTGAAAAAACTGCCAAAGCTATCCCTAACCCGGCTAAAATTATTCCGAAGAGCTGGATTAGAGCAACATGAACATCAGAGGTCGCAAAATTCAACAATGCAGTTATTGGAGCTCCGGCCAGCAGGATTGCAGTCGCCGAGGATACATTAATGTATTTCAGGCCGGAATAGTAAGTAATCAGGAAGCAAAATAAGATAACTGACGTAAGTATCGTCCACAACATATCCCCGGAAGATAGGCCTGCCACCAACGGAATTTTTTGAACAACTGCAAGATAAATGAAAATAAACACTGAGCCAAAGAACATTCTTCCAAAGGCAACTATGCTTGCGGGCAATCCATTAAGTGTGTATTTTGACAAAACATTCTCAAACCCCCATAGGACGGCAGCTATTAAAACCAAAAGCTCACCAAGGCCAAAAGAAAATGGGGTCAACTTTAGAATCAGAAAATTTCCTGCCAGGATTAAAACAGCGCCTAAAAAAAGCCATTTGTTGATTTTTTCCTTCAGGAGTATAACTGCAAAGAACGTGGCAAAAATAAAAAGCGACTTATGAATTAATGAACCAGACGCTGCGGATGTAAGCGACAGCCCTTTAAAGAAGAGTATGAAAGGTATTGAACCTCCAACCAAGCCTATTGCAACCAGCTGGAGCCATTGCCGTGCTGAAAGTTCTTTTAAGGCTTTAAAATTCCTTGCAAACAGGATTAGGCAAAGCAGGAAAACGGCGGCAACAACATTCTTCAGGAAAGTAAAGACATCGGAATCAATCTGGGAAACGCTGTACTTGTTGATGAAAACCGCGAATCCGCTTATAACTGCTGCAGATAAAGCCAACATAACTCCGCTTTTCCTGTCCATACCATCCCAGAATCAAAAAGATTATAAATACTTTTCCTAAGAAAGGCGATGTGTCAAAAAAACTGAAGATTGGATGGTTCTCATTCTCCTGCTGTGAAGACTCAACTATAATATTCACCGAAATGCTAAACGACCATTATGCTGAATGGTCAAAAGTCATTGAATTCCAGCACGTCAGAATACTAAAAAAGAACAACATGCTTAAAGGCCTCGATGTCGCCTTCGTAGAGGGCGCAATAGCGTCGGAAAAAGACGCAGGAAAGGCCAAAAAGATAAGGGACAACTGCAAAAAGCTCGTTGCAATAGGCTCTTGCGCTGTTACAGGAATGCCCTCTGCCCAAAGGAATCTTTTTGACGAGGAAAAAAAGAAGGAAATTGCATTTCTCTTGGAGCGCTTCAAGCTCGCAGAAAAGGTTGTGCCCCTTTCCGAAGTTGTTAAAGTCGACGCACAAGTTCCGGGCTGCCCGATGTCCGAGAATGATTTTCTTGCAATGCTCGAATCCTGCCTGAAGGAGTTTGGAATAAGATGAAAAGCCTCGACATAAGCATACAGGACATGAGCAAGATGGAGGGCCATGCAGACCTCTCTGTAAAAGTCCGCAATGGCATAGTCCAGGAAGTCAAAATTAAGTTGATGGAGAACAAGCGCTTCTTTACACAGGCAATCAGGAATAAGCCTGTTCAGGCAATCCCCCAGCTTGTTGCAAGGATATGCGGGACATGCAGCATTGCGCATACACTGTGCTCCATCAAGGCAATTGAAAATGGCCTTGGAATTGAGCCGTCGGAACAGGCAATGAACCTGAAGCGCCTTACAATGTACGGATTGATGATAAGGGACCATGCCCTTCATTCCTATATCTTCTCCCTTCCGGATGTTTTCAGCAAGGACTCTGTACTGGATTTCGAAGGCGATAAGACAAAATTCCTTTACGACGCTTTTGACATCAAGCGCGCAGGCAATAAGCTCTCAACCATTGCCGCAGGCCGCGCAGTTCATGCCCCATTCCCGGTTATCGGTGGATTTTCAAAAACACCCTCCCAAAAAGAGCTCAAAGGGATTCTCCCTGAGCTTGAAAAAGCACGTGAAAAAATATTTTCCATACTGGATGTTTACAATGAGTGCGAAATAAATTACCCCCGCGATACAAATTTTACCGCAATGTGCAGCGACCAGTTTGATTTCCTGTCAGGCAGCATCAAAACTACTTCGGGATTATCATTCGAGGAAGAGGAGTATGGCGCCCTCCTAAGCGATGTCGCATTGCCATTCTCCCAGGCGCTTGCATACACCTTTTGCGGAAAGCCCTATATGGTTGGAGCCCTTGCAAGGATAAACCTGAACAAAAATGCCCTGCACAAAGAAACCAAAAGAGACGCAAAAAAATACCTTCAACGGTTCCCTTCAAAAAACATATTCCACAATAACCTCGCCCAATGCATCGAAATTCTTCACTGCATAGACCACGCTTCAGAGATTATTGAATCTGCAGATTTCAGCGAGGAAAAGCCACCCGAGATTCCAAGGAAGGAATGCAATGGCGAGGCAACCATCGAAGCCCCGAGAGGCACCCTTTACTATGAGCTAAGCATAGCCGGAAATATCGTCAAGCATGCAAGAATAGTTGTGCCTACCCAGCAGAACCAGGTTAACATGGAATATGACGTGAAGAATTTAGTCCAGAACAGCCTTAAAACCATGAATAAAAAGGAGATAGAATATGCAATTGAAAAGCTTATTCGGGCCTATGATCCCTGCATCAGCTGCGCCTCCCACTTTCTGAAAGTGCGCTGGGTATGATTTTCTTGAGCGATGCAAGAATTTTCCTTCCTTTTGGAGGCACCCCAATTATTGTCACCCTGCCTATTTTGCCCATTTTCTTCATCAGCTTAAGGGCGAATGCCAAGTCAAAGTCGTGGGCTGAGTAGTTCGGGCTTTCCTCGAGGGCGTCAATGTCTTTTATAACAACAACGTCCCTTGCATTTATTATTGTATCAATGATTACAATATCTCCCTCAGGAAAGCCTTCATTCGGGTCTATCTCCCTGAATTCTATCTTTGGAAATTCCCTTCTCAGCTCAGGCAATAGCTTTACTGGCAATGAATCCTCTTCCAGCAGCGGGTTTCCCAAAACAAAAATCCTCATGAAGATAAGGAATAAGCGAAACATTTAAATAAGTTAATTCCAGATAAGCATGTATGGTTGAAAGTTCCACATTCCGTGCTGCAGTCGAGTTTCTCCAGCGCGCCGGAGTCTATGATGTTATCCTCCCTTTTATCCTTGTCTTCACCATTGTCTTTGCCATCCTTGAAAAAACGAAGGTCTTTGGAATGGAGGTTATTGAAGGAAAGGAGTATACAAGAAAAAACCTGAATGCTATGGCTTCCTTTGTCATCTCGCTTCTTGTTGTAGGCTCTGCAGAGATTGTCGAGATACTCAACATTGTCTCCTCCCAGGTTGTCATCCTTCTTTTTGCTTCTGTGCTTTTCCTTCTGCTGGTAGGCTCATTTTCCAAGGAAGAGAAAGGTGTCTTCCTGAAGGGCGGCTGGAAGACCTTCTTCATGTTCCTTATGTTTGCGGGCATTGTGGTTATTTTCCTAAACGCGTTTGGCTTTCTCGAAGATTTGATATCCGGCCTTAGCGACACCGGCACCTCTGAGACTGTCGGGCTTATTGTCATGGCCATAATAATGGTGTTCTTTGTCTGGTTCGTCGTACGGGATACCGGAACTGCGCAAAAGGCTGAAAAGGAACATTAAACCAAAACATTTATATATACACTTTTCCAGAACGTTAGAATCAAAAGAGGTGCTATATGGTAAGTCAGGCATTCAGGTTCGAAAGCGCTTTTAATACGCTTAACCAGTGGGGCCTTACAGATGTTGTATTGCCTTTTCTGCTCATTTTTACGCTGATTTTTGCTGTGTTCCAGAAGTCTTCCCTTCTTGGAGAGGGAAAAAAGCAGATGAATACTGTTGTGGCAATCATATTCGCGCTAATTGTAGTAATACCTCACGTTACCAATTCCTATCCGACAACATTTGACCCCGTCGATATAATAAACCAGGCATTGCCGCAGGTTTCTGTGCTTGTTGTCGCAATAATCATGCTTCTCATCCTGATTGGGCTGTTCGGCCAGGAGAAAGTATTTCTTGGATTGTCTATGCCGGGCTGGGTTGCAATGCTTTCGCTTGTTGCAATCGTAATAATATTCGGCAGTGCGGCAGGCTGGATAGGAGGCGGAGTAAACTCTTGGCTTGATTCCCAGCTGGGTTCAGATTTCACCGCTATCGTCATAATGATACTCGTCTTTGGGATAGTTATTGCTTTCATTACCGGCGGAGAGGGCAAAAAAGAGGAGATCAGCTCACTGAAGCGCGTTGGAGTAGACCTGAGCAAGCTGTTTGGCGGTGGCGGCCACTGAGATGGCAACATTCATTGATGTAACAGGGCTGCATGCGTTTTCAAACATATTCGCCTTTCTTTTCACCTGGATAATAATTTATGCAATCCTGATGTACACCAAGGTGATTGGCAGCAACACCGCAATCCACATTCTCCTGAGCCTTATTGTGGCTGTCTTTGTCCTCCTGTCAGATATAGCGACGAACATGATACTTACGGTTGCACCCTGGTTCGGCGTGCTGTTTGTACTTGCAACATTGGCGGCAATCGCTTTCGGCTCCGGGGGCATTTCAACTGGCACACCAACATTTCAGTCATTAAAAGCTATTACCCTTGTTTTCTTTGTAGTGATAATGGTCCTTCTTGCCTTGGGCCAGCTTGGCGGCGCAAAGTCAACCACTCCTGAGGGCGCTCCCAAAACCGGATTAAGCCTCATAACAGATCCAAGAGTCTTCGGGATTATAATCATAGCTTTGATATCTGTGTTTACAATTGCCTTGCTTACGATGAAGTCTACTTAGTCTTAAGCAATCTCTCCATCTTGTTGACATTCTCCGTAAACGTCGGCAGAATTTTCTGAAAGACCTTCTCCATCGCCTTTATCTCTACCCCTACATCTTTGATGCTTGTGTCGTACTCGCCGATTTTTCCAAGAATTCCTGTATGCAGCGCTTCGAACCTTTCCTTCATATCCTTGATGTCCTGCTCGATTGCGGTAAGCCTTGCCTCGACCTTGTCCTTCCATTCAACAATCTTGTTTATGTCCTTCACAAGGGAATTCCACTTCTCATCTATAATCGCCTCGGCTATCTCCTCTATTTTATCCTCTGCTGGCTGGGACTGCTCAGCTGGAGGCGGCGGATACTGGTATTGGAATTGCGGCATTGGCTGGTTCATCTGCGCTGGAGAGGGCATTTGCATTTCAGGAGCAGGAGCATAGCTTCCCAGCGCATCTGAAATTTCGTCTATGCTGTAGCCTTGACCCTGCAGATTCATGATTATAGTATCGTCGTCCATTCCCTGCGCGTGCATGGAATTTATCTGCTGTGCCGCGCTTGGTTTTGCCTCTTTTTTTCCCGCTCCAAATAATGGCGCCATTATACCACCAATCGATTACAATAACTCCCCTTCAACTTATATAAAACTTTCTATTATGGTTTTCAGAACTACTTTCCTTTTCCCAAAGCCCTTAACTTTTCATCAACAATGGCATCAACATCGTTTTTTGTGACAAACTTGACAGGGTCCCACATTTCAAGGTAGCGCTGAAGGACTTTTACATCATCTGATGTTGCCCTTAGCCTCAATTCCCTAAACATCATTGCAGCTTTGTCCCTCAAATCGTTAAGTTCTGCCTTTATCTCCTTGATGTCTGCGTAAGTCGCCTTTATTTCCTCCTCAATCTGCTTTGACCTGCTTATCAAATTTGAATCTGTCAGCTGAATCTTTTTTCTTATATTTGCAAGCACATCTTCCATCGTCCTTATGCGCCCGCTTAGGTCCCTCACCTGGTTAGAAACATCAGGCTGCATCGGCATCATTTCCTTCTTTTTCCCAAATTCCAGATTCAGGTCAACCATTAAAGCCATTTTCTTCGGGGCAATTAAAAATCTATGTTAGTATATTCAAGTAGTTAATCTTGGATGCCGCCTCAGAAGACAAACCTTTTAAACTAACTAAAAGAATATCTGTCAAAAAAGAGAGGTGCGTAATGCCGCTGTTTGGTGAAAAAGTATTCTCATACGAAGTGACGAGGGAAGGCGAAGACGTCATCGTTAACGTAAACTGCGAGCAGTATACAAAAGTTCCGTCTCTTGAAGACGACCCAATCACCATGGCAAAGGCCATGGACTATCTTAACGAGGTCAAGGATGCCACAAAAATCGTTTTCTACCAGAAAAGAAATTATGAATATGACTATACCCAGACGCGCACCCTTTCAGAGTTTGCCATGCTGCAAAACCAACTTGTGAAAAGAAAGGATGTCCTTGGATTTGGAGCATTGGTCGGCGAGGCAAGATTTCTTTTGAGCGCATTCACAAAAATCCAGCATTTGATTTCCTCAACAATGAAGTCCGACCCGGTGGGAGCCTATGTTGAAATCGCCAGAATAGTAAGGGACGAGCGCATAAGGCTCCAAAAGGCTGCTGAGCCTGCAGAGATTAATGCCCTCAACAACTTCATCTCAAAGCTCGATTATATCAAATCACTGATGGAGCGCACCAGGCTTATCCAGACTGTAATGCCAGATATTCCCGGCTTCAGGCTTGGCTCCAGGGAAATTTACAGGAAAATTTTTTCCCCAAACATAAGGCCGGATTTCATGTTCACCAAGTTGATGAGCTCCTATCCCCTGAGCGGGGAAGAGGTTGACAGCTACTCCGTTAACAATGCTGATGTTGCGATATTCGAGCTTCCCGATACTGTGCAGTACCTTTACCACATCACGCCGCCTGAATTCAAGCTTCCTGAAGAAAAATACGAGATTTTGGACACTGCAAGAAAAATCCTTGCGGAGCATGAGCCCAAGCGCGATGAGTTTGTCGAGCCTGAAAGGATGCGCGCGGTGTTCTTTAACGTGGGCTATGACTTGGTTGAGGAGCTTGCAGGATACCGAAACTTGAAGCTAAAGCCAAAAGAGATAGAAGAGCTTGCAAACATCCTTGTCAGGTATACTGTAGGCTTTGGGTTAATTGAAGTCCTGCTGCAGGATGAAAAAATCCAGGACATCACAATAAACTCACCGATGGGCAACATTCCGATGTTCATTGTCCATCAGGATTTTGCAGACTGCAAAACAAACATAATCCCTACAAAACAGGAGGCGGAGTCATGGGCCTCCAAGATGAGAATGATCTCAGGAAGGCCACTGGACGAGGCAAACCCTATCCTCGATACCGAACTCCAGCTTCCGGGGGCAAACACAAGAGTAGCGGTTGTTTCTAATCCCCTGAATCCAAGCGGCCTTGCATACGCATTCAGGCGCCACAGGGACAAGCCCTGGACTTTTCCCTTGTTCATAAAAAACAAGATGATGAATCCAATTGCAGCAGGAACCTTGTCGTTTCTTATCGACGGTGCAAGAACCATGCTGGTGGCAGGGACAAGGAGCGCAGGAAAAACATCTTTGCTTAGCTCCGTCCTGGTAGAAGTGATGAGAAAGTACAGGGTCATAACAATAGAGGATACATTGGAGCTGCCCGGGCCCGCATTAAGAAATATGGGCTACAACATCCAGCAGCTGAAGGTTGCAGCTGCAATGACAAAAGGCACAGCAGAAGTTCCTGCTGAAGAGGGCATAAGGACCACGCTTAGAATGGGGGATTCCTGCCTGATTGTTGGAGAGGTTCGCTCGACTGAAGCAAAATCACTTTACGAAGCTATGAGGATTGGAGCATTGGCAAACATCGTGGCAGGAACCATCCATGCAGATTCGCCATATGGCGTCTTTGACAGGGTCGTTAATGACTTGGGAGTTCCAAGAACTTCGTTTAAGGCAACCGACGTAGTAATGGTCGCTAATCCCATAAGGTCAGCTGACGGCCTGCATAGATGGCGCCGCGTAACTTCAATTACTGAAATCAGGAAGCACTGGGAACAGGACCCTTTGCTTGAAAACGGCTTTGTCGACCTGCTTAAGTATGATACAAGGACAGACCAGCTGGAGCCCTCAACAGACCTGATTAACGGCGATTCCGAGATATTGAAGGGAATTGCAGGCAATGTGAAGGAGTGGGCTGGAAACTGGGATGCTGTCTGGGATAATATCCTGCTCCGCGCAAAGACCAAGGAAGAGATTGTAAACATTTCAGATAAAATCAACAACCCCCAGATTCTTGAGGCTGAATTCACCATAAACTCAAACGACCAGTTTCACAAAATATCAGATAAGGTAAAGGAAGAGGTTGGCTCGCTTGACTCAAAAAGAATTTTCTTTGAATGGAATGAATGGCTCAAGAGGGAAGTTAAAAAGAAGGGCTAATCAGGGTAAAATGGCCTCCTAAACTCCTTTGGATTCCAGCCATTTGCTTTTTCAGCCTTTTTGCTTGCGCCATTGCCATCCGACACCCTGCCATCAATGGAGTCGCCAATAATACTTTGGTAAATTACAAGCTGTAAGAATACGCTTCTAATCTTCCTAAACTTTGATTGGTATTCTTCCGAACCGGATGTGCCCTCCAGCGACTGCAGTGCGTCAAGAACTTCAATGCCATCTGAAACGTTATGCCTCAAAGAACTTTCCGACTGCCTCGATTTGAGCCCAGTAAAAGGCAGAGCATATCTTGATACAAATTTTTCTATTTCAAACTTGGCAACATCCCCCATAGTTACCGGATAAAATCCGTTGATTCCATTTCCTTTCTGATAATCCTTCATTTTCTCACCTTCCAGAATTCACCAGACAGCTTGCTAACCTATTTAAATAAGTAGCTATGAATTATTGCTAAATAAGGGTATTTCATATTGTTAAATATGGCAGAAATTAATAATTCCCGTCTTGACAGGGTTGACAGAAAAATCCTTTCCGAGATTGAAACAGACTCCAGGATTGCAACCAGCATGCTTGCAAGAAAGGCCCGTGTCTCAAGAACTGTTGCAGAGTATCGCCTGAAGCAGATGGAAGAAAAAGGCATAATCAGGGGCTACTACACCTTAGTTGACCCATCGCGTTTTGGCCTCACGGTGTGGAAACTGTGGATTTCGCTTCATTCGTCATCATTGGAGCAGAAGGAAAAATTTTTCTCCTACGTCGAAAACCACCCCAGGATATGGTGGTACGCAGAATGCGCAGGTGTTTATGATGCTGTTATTTGCGTTTTGTGCAGCTCTCCCCATGACTTCAACAATTTCTTTTCAACATTGCAGGAAAAGCATGGCAGCATGATATCAAAATCTGCAACCTTAATCAATGTGAGCTTTGAGTATCATACACGAGGATACCTTTTGAACAAGCCGAGCAGGCTGATTGAAAGCTCATTTCAGGAAAAGCCATTGACAAAGAAGATTTCTGAAGATGCAGTTAAGCTTCTCAAGCTGCTGTCAAACAACTCCCGCATGAAATACTCGGAACTTGCGGAAAGGAGCGGAAGGAATGTTAAGACTATAAAGAATCTGCTGAAAGAGCTGAAAAAATCAGGGATTATAGTCTATTACCGCCCTTCAATCGATGCTGCAAGATTCGGATACGAATACTACAAAGTCCTTCTTTACCTGAACAACCCGCGCGGAATTCTTCCGTCGTTGGTTTATTGGTGCCGGCTCCAGAAAAATATCACTGCAGTAATCTCGTGCGTAGGGCCCTGGCAACTTGAGCTTGAGATTGAAATAGACACTTTCAGAAACTTATGCTCCCTTCTCACAGAACTCAAGGACAAATTCCCCGACGTGCTCAGAAGCTATGAAACCCTGCTCCTGACAAAGGAAGGAAACTTCGAGCTGGATTTGATAGACAGGATTTCCAAACTCGCGTAATCCCCTACACATCCGAATAAAGATGGAACTCCCACGGATGCGGCCTTAGCCTTATTGCATCAACTTCTTTCTTCCGCTTGAAGTCAATCCAGGTCTCGATTACATCCTTGGTAAAGACATTGCCTTTCAGCAAAAACTCATGGTCATTCTCCAAAGCATCCAATGCCTCGCTCAGCGAACCAGGAACTGTCGGTATCTTTGCGGCTTCCTCTACCGGAAGCTTGTAGATATCCTTGTCAAGGGGCTTTCCTGGGTCAATTTTGTTTTTTATTCCGTCAAGCCCGGCCATCAGCATTGCCGGAAATGCAAGATAAGGGTTGCAGCTTGGGTCTGGCACCCTGAACTCTATCCTTTTTGTTTTCTCGCCTTCAGAATACATTGGGATTCTTATGCTTGCGCTCCTGTTGCGCTGGCTGTAAACAAGATTTACGGGAGCCTCAAATCCGGGAACAAGCCTCTTGTAGCTGTTTGTTGTCGGAGCAATAATCGCGCATAATGCAGGCGCGTGCTTAATTAGCCCCCCGATATAATGTAGGGCCATCTGGCTAATCATTGCATATCCATTAGGGTCAAAAAAAAGATTCCTTCCATTTTTGAAAAGGCTTTGGTGGCAGTGCATTCCAGAGCCATTGTCATTGAAGATTGGCTTTGGCATGAAGGTTGCCGTTTTGTTATGCCTCACTGCGACATTCTTCACAATGTACTTGTACATCATGAGCTGGTCCGCCATCCTGACCATCGATGCATATCTCAAATCAATCTCGCATTGACCTGCGGTGGCAACTTCGTGATGATGCACCTCTACATGTATTCCGCAGCCGATCATTGTCCTCACAATCTCATTCCTTATCTCCTGCAGTGCATCGCTTGGAGGAACTGGAAAATAACCCTCCTTGTGCCTGAGCTTGTAGCCTAAATTGCCCCCGTTTTCCTCCCTTCCAGAATTCCATATCCCTTCATTTGAGTCGATTGCATAGTAGCCTGTGTTTTCATTCTGCCCATACCTCATGCTGTCGAAAATGAAGAACTCGGCTTCAGGGCCCCAATAAGTTTCATCTGCAATTCCGGTCTCCCTTAAGTAAGCTAGCGCTTTCTGGGCAATAAATCTCGGGTCTTTTGAATAGGGAATCTTTTTCACCGGGTCCCTTACATCGCATATCATGCTTATCGTGTTTTTCGAGAACGGGTCTTTGAATGCTGTGCTTGGGTCAGGAATCAAAAGCATGTCGCTTTCGTTGATGTCCTGGAATCCCCGTATCGAGCTTCCGTCGAAGCCGCAGCCCTCAACAAACATCTCCTCGGAAAGCTCGGATGCTGGCAAGGAAAAATGCTGCCATGTCCCCGGCAAATCTATGAACTTCAAGTCAACCATGTCCAGATTCTCGGACTTAACGTTTTCCATCAAAAGTTTTGCCGCGCTCTGCATATTATCCCCCTCCAAATCAGGCTTTTGGCTTAATCATACATATATAAACTTTTTGAGGCTGAGAGTTAACAAAGTTTGCCATTTTTAGAAAATCTTATATATTTGTTAATAATAGCTGAAGCTTATGGCAGGCAAAATGAACAAAGATGAAAGGTTAAAGATAGATGCCCACGACGTTGCAATCATAAATGAGCTTATTGAAAACCCAAAAACCCCGCTACGCGAACTCGGAAAGAAACTGCGCATCAGCTTTGTTACTGCCTTAAACAGGATAAAGAGGCTGGAAAAAGGCGGCATAATCAGGCAGTACACCACAAAAGTTGATTATGAAAAGCTTGGTTATGGCACTCACGCGTTAATCCAGGTCAGGATTTCAAAGGGCAGGTTTGGGGAGTTTTCCAAGATGATTTTGAAGGAGCCAAGCATTTATGCCGCTTACGACATTACCGGGGAGTTTGACAGCGCAATAATCGGGCATTTCAAGTCAACCCAGTCTATGGACAAGTTCCTTAAAAGGTTCCAGTCCTACGATTTTGTCGAGAGGACATACACAGCCCTAATTCTCCACACAATAAAAGAAAACCCTATGGCAGTTTAGCCCTTCTTCTCGCTCGCTTTGGCCTGTTTTAGAAGAAAAGATACGTCATACATCAGTAAATCGCCTAAGTTTTTGATTGACTCAAGGATTTCGTCTTTTATGGGGCTGCTTGCCGGGGCAGATTCGGAAACCAGATTCTCTATCTTTATTTCTATTCCATGCTCTTCCGCCTCTTCTTCGCCATCTGCCTCGCCTGACTCTTCTATCATCGGCTTGTATTCTTCTGCAGCGTATTCTTCCCCGCTTCCGTACTCTTCCTCTTCAATCTTGCGAAAATCATCTGGTTCGCCTGTCTCCCAGAAATCCCTGCTTGTCATGTAGAAATGCCAGCTTATTTCCCTGAGAAGGTGGTTGTTGTCCGTCCTTACATGGATAGCATGCAAAGGGTCCCTATGTTTTATCAGCAACATCGAACTTCCAACTATCTCGGGAGGGTCTTCAGGTTCCGCAATATGCGCTATATTGGCGTATTCCATGCATTACTGTTAGTACGTGGCTTTTTTAAATATTTTGGTCAAAACCTCAAAGATCAAGTTCTCAAATTTACCTGACATTCTGCCAACCTTTATATACATTATATCTGAACCTAAACTAAAAAAGAGGTAAAATGGCAGATGCATTAGACCAAAGCCTTTTGCTTAAGTACAAGGCAAGGCTTGAAGAAGAGCTGGGAGCTAAATCTTTGCCAGCCTCTGCTTCAGTAGTCTCAAAGGAGTACACGGAGTTCAGAAAAGAGATTTTACCGCCTCACCTGTCAATCTATGAAAATCTCTGCAACTTCTGCGGTCGGATTTTCAAGATAAAGCCACCAGCACAGCGCGAGAAAGACCTGCTCGAGGCGATTGAGACATGCCATCTCAAGATCACCCCGACAGGAGCCATTTCATTCAGCATTATCGCCCCTATTTTTGCCGGTTTGATTCTTTCGCTTATGTTCTATTCCATCTCGGGCTCTTTCTTCTTCGTTTATTTCTTCGTTATAATTTCGATATTCCTCATAATGCCGCTTGGAAAGCTTCCTGATTTTTTTGCGGCAACATGGCGCCTAAAGGCATCCAACCAGATGGTTCTCTGCGTTTTTTATGTTGTAACCTACATGAGGCATACATCCAATCTTGAGCTTGCGCTGGACTTTGCCGCCGAGCACTTAAGTCCCCCATTGTCGCTCGACATCAAGAAGGTTCTCTGGGACGTCGAAACTGAGAGGTATTCGTCTGTAAGGGACTCCCTTGAAGCTTACCTCAAAACCTGGAAAAAATACAACATGGAGTTTATTGAATCCTTCCACCTGATTGAATCATCGCTGTTCGAGGGAACCGAAGAGAAGCGCCTCGCCGCACTTGATAAGGGCCTTGATCTCATACTTGAAGAAACTTATGAAAAGATGCTCCATTACGCCCATAACCTGAAATCGCCCATTACGATGCTGCATATGCTCGGCATTATTCTCCCGATCTTGGGCCTGGTTATTTTGCCTTTGGTTGTAAGCTTTCTTCCAGACATTAAATGGTATCATCTTGCAACAATCTACAACCTTTTTCTGCCCCTGCTTGTCTACATCATAGGGAAAAAAGTCCTTGCGACAAGGCCAACTGGCTATGGAGATACTGATATTTCAGAAGACAATCCCCAGCTGAAAAAATACCGCAATGTGCTGTTTACAATTGGAAAGACCGAGATCGGAATTAATCCGCTGTATTTCAGCATTTTTGTTTTCATCGTTCTTTTCCTGGTGGGCATATCGCCGCTTCTAATGGGCGCTGCCGGTTTTCCGGACTTCGGGTGGGGCCAGGATGACAAAACAAGCTCATGCGGAAGAAGCTTTTGCTTTATGGGTTTCGAGGAAGATCCGGAAACTAAGTTAACCATTGGGCCTTATGGCCTCGGAGCAGCGATTCTTAGCTTGGGAATAACCCTTGCCTTCGGGGTTTCAATTGGATTGTACTATAAGCTAAGGTCAAAAAACGTCATTAAAATCCGAGAAGAGTCAAAACGCCTGGAAGATGAGTTTGCCGGAGCCTTGTTTCAGCTTGGCAACAGGCTCGGTGACGGGATTCCGGCAGAAATGGCTGTGGGCAGGGTTGCGGATACAATGTCCGGCACAGTATCTGGAAAATTCTTCGACCTTGTGAGCAACAATATCCGCAGGATGGGTATGTCTGTTGAGCAGGCTATTTTTGACCCTAAACACGGCGCCCTTATTTATTTCCCATCAAAGGTCATTGAAAGTTCCATGAAAGTGCTGACGGAGTCAGCAAAAAAAGGCCCGAGTGTTGCTGCCCGCGCACTTATGAACGTATCCAGATACATCAAGGAAATCCACAGGGTCAATGAAAGGCTGAAGGATTTGCTTGCAGACGTGATTTCTTCAATGAAGTCCCAGATTAAGTTCCTTGCACCGGTTATCTCGGGAATAGTTATTGGGATAACATCCATGATTACGAATATACTCGGGAAGCTTGGCGGGCAGCTTGCACAGTTTGAAGGTGGAGAGAGTGCTGGCATGCAAGACCTTCCTAACATTTTAGGGGGCAGGGGCATCCCTACCTATTATTTTCAGATTATGGTTGGGATTTATGTTGTCCAGATAGTTTACATTCTCACGGTGCTTGCAAATGGCATAGAAAACGGCTCTGACAGCCTTAATGAGCGCTACGAGCTTGGTGTCAATCTTGTCAGAAGTACTTTCATGTACATCCTGATTGCAGGAGCCATAACAATTCTCTTCAACGTTATTGCAAGCAACATACTTCCGAAATTGTAGGAAAGAAAAAGAATCTCAAGGATGCCAACAAAATGATTGCGCTTAATTCCGAAGTTCGTGGCATCGTAGATGCCACTTGAATGCGGGGTCCACTCGAGAGCTATGCTCGAGCAGTGTGCCAAAAGATTTCTCTTTTGTGCATATCGGGTGCAACCCTTAGAATGGGGACTCAGGGATTTGAACCCTGGACACCTACGTCTTCAGCGTAGTGCTCTCCCAGTCTGAGCTAAGTCCCCAAAAACACCCGTTAGTTTCAAGAAATTCTTTAAATAATTTTGCTATTCGACAAAATCCTCTTCAACGCCAGGCTTCACTGCCGCAGATGGCTTTCCTTTCTCAACAACTTCAAGCTTTCCAAACCTTCCAGTGCTAAGCTGCTTTTCCCCCCTGAATTCGCTTACAAAGCCGTTTGTGATTTTTACCTTGTCCCCTGTCTTTACCTTATCAACATCTTCATTCCAGATGCTTAGCATTATCTCTCCTGTTTCATCCCTTGCCTTGGCGCTTGCAACTCTGCCCGGCTTTCCAAACTTCTCAAACGTCCTTGGCTCAGAAACCGAAACCACCTCAACAGTGATATCAACTTTTCCCTGGCCTGTTTTCAAGTCGCTTATTGCCATAAAGTGCTTAGAATAAAAGAAAGCTTATAAAACTTACCTTTTGCCGAACGCTAGGGAAAATGCATCATTGACAACTCCTTCAGGAATGTTCCTTCTCCTTAAGACCGTTGCAATCTGGTCCTGCGTAAATCCCAAGTCCGATGATTTTCTGGCCCACATCGATATCTTTATCACCGCCCTGTTCCTTTCAAGCCTTTTCTTTTTGCGCGAATGGATTGTGCCTATAACTCCTACAGCAAGGAACACCCCTACCACCACGTAAATTATGTAAGTTACTGCGCTTGATGAATTTGTCGGAGCAGAAGCTTTTCCAACTATGTCCCCTGAAGAGGATGGCCGTTTAATGAAAACCGGCTCTTCTCCTGATTGTTCCTCTGCACCATTTTCCTCTTGCTCGCTACCAGTCATGCCTGTTTCCTGTCCTTCCTCAACAAAAACTTCTCCTGCCTGCGTGCAGCAACTGAAAAGAGAGCTGGGAACTTCCGCCTCGATGCTGCAGAAATCTACACCGGAGCAATAGCTTTGCTTGAAATCGCTGCTGCAGGTATAATCCCCATCCCAATATCTCGAGGGCGCATAAGAATATCCCTTTTGGGAAAAGAAATTTGCGCATGTCGGCTCATTAGCCAACGCTGTAAATTCGTCTGCAGACTCAAACACAAGTATAAAATCGTGAGAAGGCTCGCATGCTGATATCTTTCCTGTACTGAAAATCCCGGCTTCATTCAAAACTTCGAATGAATCTGGGCCTATGCTTAAACAAACCCTTGAGGCCTGCGAATATGCCGTTAACGGAAAGAATGACGCAAATTCCTGAACCTGTATTGTTAAATCGCCTTCCACTGCCCTGCCAGTTATCAAATTCCCTATAGTTTCATCAAAGAAGAAAGCAGGGACTACCATTAGCAATACAATCAGCAATAAAACAAAGTTTATGTCAGCCCGTCCGATATCCCACACCCTTTTTGCTACTTGGAAGGTTTTCCCTTTAATAATCCTTCTATTTTTTCCGGAAGCTCCCTGATTTTAACCCTGACCTGCTCTGTGGTGTCCCTGTCCCTTATTGTAACGCTTTGGTCTTCCAATGTGTCAAAGTCTATGGTTATGCAATACGGAATCCCTATTTCATCAGCCCTTGCATATCGCCTTCCAATGCTTCCGCTCTTGTCATAAAAGCAGTGGAACGATTTCTTAAGTGAATCGTAAACCTTCCTGGCCTCACCCTCAACCTTGTTTACAAGTGGGAATATTCCGACCTTGATTGGAGCAAGCCTTGGGTGCAGTTTCAGCACAACATTGCCCCTGGTTTCATCATAATTATATGCGTCAAACAAAAACACCAGGAATGCTCTGTCAACACCAAGTGAAGGCTCGCAGACAACATGAGGCACAACCTTCTCTTTTGTATCTTCATCAAAAATGCTTAAGTCTTTCTTTGAGTGCTTCATATGCGCGCTTAAATCGAAATCCGTCCGGTTTGCCATCCCCAACAATTCCTTCCATCCGAATGGGAACTTGTATTCCAAATCCCATGTGTCCAGCGCGTAATGGCTTTTTTCAGTCTGAAGGTGCTGCCTTATCCTTAGATTTTCCTTATTGCAGCCTAAACTTGCGAACCAGCTAATCTCAAGCCCAAGAAAATACGCATGCCATGGTGTCTTTATCACTCCCTTCTTAACCGCCTCCTTTAGCTTCATTTTGCCGTGCGGCTTGTTTTTTTCCTGCATCTCGGCGCTGTAGACATTGACTTCAAGCTCTTCCAGCTCCTTAAGATAAGGGCATTCGTCACTCTGCTTGGGATGAATGAAATATTCAATCTCCATCTGCTCGAACTCCCTGCACCTGAAAAGGAAATCTCTGGGCGAAATTTCGTTCCTGAATGCCTTTCCTACCTGCGCAATCCCAAAAGGAAGCTTAAGCCTTGCATGCTCCGTTACAAGCTTGAAATTTGCAAAGATTAGCTGGGCAGTCTCAGGCCTTAGATAGGACCTTAATCCGCCCGCTGGCCCAATCTCTGTAGAAAACATCAGATTGAAGGAAGAAGCTTCGCTCAGTGCCGAGCCGCAGTTCTTGCAGACGATGCGGTTTTCCTTGACAAGGCGGTTTATCTCTGCTGCCTTCATTCCGTCCACGGATATCTTGAGGGCCTCTTCTATAAGCTGGTCGCCCCTGTAGCGCTCGCTGCATTTTGTGCATTCCAGCATTATGTCCGCAAAGCTCTCGACGTGGCCAGAAGCAACCCATACTTTTGGATGCGTTATTATGGCTCCGTCTATTCCGACAATATCTTCCCTCGAATGGACATGAAACTTCCACCATTCCTGCTTAAGATTGTTCTTCAGCTCGCTCCCCAAATGCCCGTAATCCCAAAATCCCGAAATGCCCCCATATATCTCGCTGTTTGGATAAACAAATCCCTTCTTCTTGCAGAAGGTGGCCATCTCCGCTATTGTTAAGGTCATAGAATTATTGAACAGCGCCTTATTTTAAAAGATTTGGTTTGCGGGATCGGATGAAATCAATTATCTTCCCGGTCACCTGTTCAACTGTCAGCTTTGTCGTGTCAAGAACCAGGTCATAGTTGGAGGTGGCGTAGCAGTTAAACCCGTAATATTTCCAGTATCTCCTGTTTTCGCTTTCCTCGCGCTTGTCCATGTTCCTCAGCGTTGTGCCCAAATCCACATTTTTTTCTTCCCTTTTGCTGTCTGCCAAAATCCTCCTGGCCCTTTCGCTTTTGTCAGCATCCAGGAAAATCTTGAAGGTTGCATGCGGGATGAAAAACGCAGAAAGCCTCCCGTCAATCACGAAATTATCGCCCTTTCCAAGCTCCCTCTGCTTATTGTCTATTGCCCTGTCGATTGAGTCATCGCTTTCCTCCAGCTTGCCAAGCTCCAGGAGTGTTATGCCGCGCTCCTTGGCAACCTGCCTTGTGAGGTCTCCCATGGAGTAATGCTTGAGATTCAGGCGTTTGGAAAGCGCCTTTGCAATCGTGCTCTTTCCGGAACCTGCACGGCCAGATATAACTATAATCATGAGGTTTTGGTAAATTCCTGGTTTATATATTTATTGCAAACTTTTAAATACTTAGGAAAGCAATCTTCCCAGGAGCATTGCGGTGGGGATGGTATTTTTGATACTTCTCTTACTTGCCAATGCATTAAAAATGGAAATGCTGGCGCATGAAAGGATTGCAAGAGAAATAAACCGGGGAATCAGCCGCTTCAAGCTGGAAGGCTATTCTGCTGATGCCCGCAAATATGAGAAGAGCCTAATGAAGGTTGATATATCAATTGAACAGAAGCGCAAGGCACTTATGCAGCAGCTCCATGAGCTCATTGTAAAAACATTTTCCATTGACCCGAAGATTCACAGCAAAGAAAAGGTCCTTGATGGGATGAAAAACAACATCGGCATCATCAGAAGGCATGTCATAAAACTAAGGGATTTGGATTACTATCTGCATACGACCTTTCTTGAGGAGCTTGGCCTGAGAAAGAGCCTATCAAAGAGGGATTTTTCTCCCGATGCCATCAGGAGGGATTTAAAGAGGGCTGAAATAGGCAGAAAAGATCTCTTAAGGCTGCGCGCAATTACAAAGAACTTGCTTAGAGTGGTAATAAGCTTTGATGCTAGGCTTATAAAAGGCTATAAGATAAGCGAAGATATAGTTCAAAAGGAGGAAAAACTTGAGATGCGGGACATTGAAAGGCTGCTTGAAAGGGAAGGCGAGCTGTTATGCCACTTGGAAGCCAAGCTTCCCCCTCCAAAAAGAATTGGTGCAAAATTGATCAGTGGGGATAATTACAGCCACTGGGCTTCAAGGGTGCTTGCACTTCTTGCGGAAATCGAGAATAACTTTAACCAGTCTGAAAAACTTTTTTCAGAGCTCAAAAAGCGGGAGTCTGCCCGGGCAAAGCTCTCGGCAAAGATTTCAAAAGTAGTTCGTGAAAAGGAAAGGCTGCTAAAGGAGAAAATCGGGCTGCATGCTGCAGGATGGCATAGCATAATGCACCACTTCGCCGCTGCATCGAGGCTGTAAAATGGAGCATAAAGAAGAGAGTGTAATCGTACTGGACTTTTTGCCAAACGGCTATCCGTTTGACGAGAGGCCATCGCACATGAAGACTCCAATAGCCCAGGCTATAGGCAAGGACCATTTTGCGCTTCTCGAGCTTGCCCCAAAAAAAGGCATCTACTTGCAGCCCTACGAAGAGGTCTATGTTGGAGAGGGAAAGCGCGACAAGATACACCACATTGTTGGCCGGATGCCTCCCTCCAGGCTGACAGAAACGGCAAAATCAGAATTAAGCTACGTAATAAAAGACCTTGTCAAGAAGAACGAAAAACGCTTTATTGATTTCTTTAATACTGCCGGGCCCTTAAGCACAAGAATGCACCAGCTCGAGCTTCTTCCGGGGCTTGGAAAAAAGCATATGTGGCAGATTATTGAGCAGAGGGAGGAAAAGCCCTTTGAAGGATTTGAGGACATAAAGAAGCGCGTGAAGCTGATGCCTGATCCTGAAAAGGCAATAATAAAGAGAATAATGAACGAGATTGAGGGAAAGGAAAAGCACAATATTTTCGTGGATGTCTAAATGCAAAGAGAGTTTATTCAGGTTGGTCCCTATACAACCTCAAGGGTTGAGCTTAAGGAGATAGCCAAGGCCTGCATTGCTGTCGCAATCGCCTTCACCATTTACCTAACTTCCTTGAATATCAGGTTTCTTCCAGCACTGGCAATTTCTTTTTCTGGCATAGTGCTCGGCATGGTTCTCCACGAAATTGCCCACAAGCTTGTTGCCCAGCGCTACGGCTGCGTTGCGGAGTTCAGGTCATTTCCTACAATGCTTTTACTTGGCATTGTGCTTTCTGTTTTTGGCGTGGTTTTTCTTGCCCCCGGCGCAGTTTTCATTTCAGGGCCTGTGGGAAGAAGGAGAAACGGGAAGATATCCGCAGCCGGGCCTTTCACGAACATGATTCTTGCAGGGATTTTTCTTCTTTTGACGAATGTTTCAAATCCCTTGGTGGTGGAAATTGCCAAATACGGCGCGATGATTAACGCCTGGCTTGCCCTGTTCAACATGATTCCCTTTGGTCCTCTCGACGGCAAAAAGGTATTCCAGTGGAACAAGCTGGCTTATGGCGTGCTGCTGATAATCTCAATAATATTGCTGGGGGTGGTTTGAATGGAAATGATAAGATGCCCATACTGCAGGAAAAAGGTTGCGTCGCATGAAAGGTACTGCTATCACTGCGAGCAGGACATTTCGAAGGTCATTGAAGAGGCGCAGAAGCCGAAGCTCAAGAAAAAAGCCCACTGATGTCTTTAAGGACTTCGCTAATGCTCCCCTTGTTCTTGGAAAGCAGAAGCAGGAATATGATTACTAATGCAAACAGAATAAACATCAATATGTTGCCCAGCTTGCCTTTCTTCATGAAGCTTCGCCGAAGGGGATAGTATTTAAACATTAACATTTTTCCCCGCTCATGGCAGTCATAAAATTCGTGCCTGAGGATTTTTTAGTCAGGGAAATTCCACTTGCGCATAAGCCCGGCAAATACCATCTGTTTATGCTGAAGAAGAAAAACCTGACAACACTTGAGGCAATAGGGCGCATTGCAGAAAAGCTCAGCATAAAGCCCTCCGAAATAGGCTTTGCGGGCAACAAGGACAAAAATGCAGTTACAGAGCAGCTTGTTTCCATAAAAAATGTTTCAAGAAAAAAAATTGAGGGCTTGAATGCAAAATGCATAACCTTGAAATTTTTCGGAACTTCTGAAAAGCCATTGTATCTCGGAAGCCTTTCCGGCAACGAGTTTCGCATAGTCATAAGGGATCTTGACGAATTGCAGGCTTCGTCCCTGAAAAACAGCCTTAAATTGCCTAATTTTTTTGGCCAGCAAAGGTTTTCCGAATTAAATGCTGACATCGGGCTTCTCATGCTGAAAAAGGGCTTCAAAACCGCCTGCGAGTTGATTGCAGAAAAAGATGGGGTTTATGGGCCTCAGATTAAATCTTACTTATCAGAAAACAAAAAGGATTTCATTAATGCCCTGAAGCTCATCCCGCACAATATCCTTAAGCTGTATATCCACTCTTTTCAGTCTGCAGTATGGAATGAGGCAGTCAAGATTTGCGATGAAAAGGGCATCTTCAAAAATGAAATTCCGCTTGCTGGATACGGCACAGAGCTTGAAGACGATGAGGTTGGCGCTATAATCTCGGAAATCCTGAAAAAGCACGATTTGAAAACAAGAGATTTTGTAATCAAGGAATTTCCTTTCCTTTCTTCAGAAGGTGGCCAAAGAAAAATGCTCCTTGATGTGTATATCAAGGTAGCTGAAATCTCGGACGATGAATTCCACAAAGGCAGGAAAAAGGCAGTTGTTGAGTTTTCCCTTCCAAAATCCTCATACGCCACTGTTGTAATTAAGCATTTGCTAGGCTAGCTTTTCTTTCTTGAGCATCGCAGCTATGTCGCTGAATATCTTCTCTGCAGGCTGGTCGCCATTTACCTCGCGCAAAAGGCCCTTCTGCGAATAGAAAAAGACAAGTGGGTCTGACAGGATTTCGTATATCTTGAGCCTGTCCCTTATGGTTTCGGGCCTGTCATCCTCGCGGATAATAAGCCTGCCTCCGCATTTGTCGCAGATTCCTTCCTTCTTCGGTGGCATGTTTTTGATATGGAATACTGCCTTGCAAACGCTGCATGTCCGCCTTCCGGAGAGCCTCTCGAGGATAACTTTCTCGCTTGAAGAAAGGTAAATGACCAAGTCAATTTTTGTGAGGTGCTCTAGCTCATGCGCCTGGTTTATGGTTCTCGGAAAGCCGTCCAGGATAAAATTCCTGTACTTCCCCTTCCCGAGGATTTCCGCCATCATCTTCACAACAATGTTGTCAGGCACCAGCTGCCCGGTCCTCATGAAAACCTCGGCTTTTTTTCCGATGTCCGTCTTCTTTGCCACGTTTTCCCTCAATATGTCTCCTGAAGAAACGTGCGGAACCTTGAACTTCTCAGAAATCATTCTTGACTGCGTGCCTTTTCCGGTGCCCGGTGGCCCAAGAACTATTAGTCTCAACCTAAGTACCCCAGTTCAGTTTTGTAAGTGGCCTCTTCCTTCCACGAGGTTTCCATCTTGGAAACAATCCCCTTCATCTTTGACTTGATTTGGCCCCAGTCAGAGTGTAGCTCCTTGAGGAAATCTGCCTCTTTCTTCTCCTCCCCTGAAATAGACACATAAACTCCCTTCCTGTGCAGTGTCATAAGTTTGCAGTAGAAGTCATAAAGCTCCTTCTTTTCCTTCTCGTCAAACGCCCTGAACTCGTGAATGCTTGCCACATTGTTTGTGTCCGGCTGGAGCAGTTCCGTGATTAGCGCTATAACAAGTTCCAGCTTTTCCATCATGTTTGCATTAATCTCGCGGAGAAGAAATCTCTCGTTTTCAATCGCCGATACGCTAAAATCCCTGTCTACGCCCTTGAATGCAGGGAGCGAATATTTTTTTCTAAGCTTTTCATAAGCATCTTCTATTGTCATGCTACTGAGTTCTAGATGGTGGTTTTTAAAGATTACGGCAAAAAGCCCCCGATGGGAATCGCACCCACGACCTGCTGATTACAAGTCAGCCGCAATAGCTACTATGCTACGGGGGCATGGCTTTCAGAATTAAAGCGCCTTTTAAAAAAGTTAGCCCTCGTGGCCGTAAAGCGCGGGCGTAAACGGCTCTGGAACAGGCATGAACTGCCTCATGTCGAGGAATTTCTTTACCTGCCCCTGCACCCTGTAAGATTCCCTCCAAAGCTCCTTTTCGCGCTTGTCCAGCTCTGCAACCATGATGCGCTCGTTATAGAGGTGCTTGAAATGCTTGAGAAGCCAGTGGTCTTTCCACTTTCCCTGCCAGTCTGCCTCAATCCAGGGCCTGAAAAGCATGTCTATCTCGCCCATCTGCACCTTGAGCTTTTTGCCCTGATGCACTATCTCTGTATCCTGGGTGTACATCATGTGAAAGTCGATGTCGAGATGGTTGAGGAAATAGCCGGAATATTTACCTTCGGGCTTCTTCAGAAGCCTCCACCAAATCCACATTTCCTTTCCGCCGCGATGGAGCCCCTTCTGCACCATCTTTTCCATGTACAGCTTTTCTATCTCCTCGTGGTCTCCCTTGGTGTCAAGAAAGCCCTCCTCGAGAAGATACTCGTGCAGCATGACGTAAAGGTTCCTCATATGGTAGATGTCCTTGTACTTTACCCTGAATTCTGGAATCGAGCGAATCTTTTCGCCAACGTATTCTGGCATGCAATTCCACTAGAATCACTTCTTTAAAAAATTATCGTATTGCGAGGTACATCACCCTGTCCCTGTAAAAACTCCTTTCCGCTCCGGGAAACACCTTAAAAATATCGCCAGCTGAGTCCTCCTGAATATTGTTGTCTATGATTAGCATTCCCCTTAAATGGAATTTCAATTTTTCCATCACTTCGATTAGGTTGCCGTAGAAAACTGATTCAACAAAAACATCATGCGCAATTATGATGTCGAATTTACCCTTAAGGCTGGCATTTTCTATTTTGCTCCTTATTGCAAACTGCGAATTAAGGTAAGGCTCGACGCCCTCTCCATTGCCGCCGCACAACCTCACGAGGGACAGGAAATAGCCGGGTCCTGAGCCGATGTGGAGTACTTTCTTGTTTTTCATCACCTCAGGAAAGCTTTTTCCATAATGCCTGCAGACAATCCTCAAGATTTCAACATAGTTCCTCAGGGAAAAGGTGTTGTCAAATGCCGGCTTGAAGTGGTGGGGAAAATTCTTCTTCAGGAAATCCTCAACTTCAAGCATAGTCTCCATTTGAAAAATCAAGCATATAAACCTTTTTATAGAGTCTTCGGATTCTCGCGCCATGATAATCGGTCTTGTCGGAAAGCCCTCTTCTGGAAAATCAACATTCTTCAAAGCCACTACTTTGGCAGAGGTCGAGATTGCCAACTATCCCTTCACAACAATCGAGAAAAATGAGGGAGTTGGCTTTGTAAAGGTGAAGTGCGCTGACAAGGAATTCAATGTTAGGTGCAACCCGAGATTTGGCTATTGCCTTAACGGCATTCGTTTTATCCCAGTCCAGCTTATTGATGTTGCCGGATTGGTTCCTGAAGCCCATCTTGGAAAAGGCCGTGGATTGGCGTTCCTTAACGACCTGAATCAGGCTGATGCGCTGATCCATATTGTTGATGCTTCCGGAAGCCTCGATGCAGAGGGAAATCCTGTTGAATCTGGCTCTTACGACCCTGCAAATGATATTAGGTTCCTTGAAATCGAGCTTGACCACTGGTACCTTTCAATTCTAAAAAAGGGATGGGAAAAATTTGCCCGCAAGATAAGGCAGGAGCACGGCTCTATGATAAAGGCATTGGGAGAGCAGCTTGGCGGCTTGAAAGTCAATGAAAAAATGGTTGAGGAGACTGTAAACAAGCTTAAGCTGCCGGAAGACTTCATGCTATGGGACGACAGCCACCTGCTCCAGCTCTCAACGGAACTGAGGAAGAGAACAAAACCAATGGTGATTGCATGCAACAAGATTGACTGCCCGGGTGCAGAGGAGAGATTTTCCAGGCTGAAAAAAGAATTTCCGGATTTACTGCTGGTTCCATGCTCAGGAATTGCCGAGCTAATGCTGAAGGAAGCCGCGCGTGACGGAATTATCGAGTATATCCCCGGGGAGGGCGATTTTAAGATGCTGCAGGAAGAAAAACTTTCTGAGAAGCAGAAAAAGGGATTTGCATTCATTCGGGAAATGCTGGGAAAATTTCATTCCACCGGTGTCCAGGATGTCCTTAACATTGCTGTTTTCGAGCTTCTCGGTTGCATTGCAATATTTCCCGGCGGGGTAAATAAACTGGAGGACAAGGACGGAAACATACTTCCCGACTGCTTCATCCTGCCAAGAAACACAACCGCGCTTGATTTTGCATTTCACATTCACACAGACTTGGGAAAAAATTTTGTGAAAGCGATTGATGTCCGAAGAAAGCTTCCGGTCGGGAAAGACCATCTGCTAAAACATCGTGACGTGATTGAGATAAAGACTAGCAAGTAAGTTTTAAATAGTCTGATTCTTAATTACAAGATATGCCATCATGCCCGCACTGCTCAACAGAACTCGAAATAACCACGTTCACCCTGACAGAGGAAATGAAGCTCGAGAGCTTTTTCTGCGGAAGCTGCGGCTTCAGGGCGTCGAGGAATGTGGCTTAACCTCATATCATAACCGGGCTAAATTCCTTAAAATGGGCATCTCCTGTTATGACCTTCGCATTATGCATCCTAGCTGTTGCTAAAATGATGGAATCCGCCATACCCCAATCCTTAATTTTTTTTTTGTTCTCGTAGTTTACCTTGCCAGCAAGCATGGCGATATCAGCGTCAATCGCTATTATTTTTGAGCTTGACATGATAAAGCTAAAATCTTCCTCAAAACTCAAGCCTTCGCGATGGTATTTCTCAGAAATCTCCGCTATGGTAAGGGCGCTTGTTGCACAATTTTTCTTCTCGATAAAACCTTTGACTATCGCCCCCTTCTCGCTTCCTTGAAAGTATTCTATCCAAGCGTAGGAATCTACAATGTACTCATAACTCATGAAAACGCGCCCTTTCCCTTTCCGTAAACTTTTTCAGCTTAGGCTGAGATCCAAACCTGCTTTTCGGCATTTGCTCAGCTTCATGCAGCAACTGTATTATTGCTTCGTCTATGCTGCTTGCCCCCATTTCCTTTTTTACTTTTGAGAGAAGCTGCGCCGTGCTCTCCCTGACTGCGATTGTTGTTACCATTAATATAGTTATGTATATAGTTATAGTTATATTTATATCTTCCTATTTCCTGCAAATTGCTTACATCTACTGCATCCTCAAACTCAAGCTCATACCCCATCATACCAGCCCCAGCACGTAAGGGTCTTCAAGGAAAGTTTCCCGCTTGATGTCCTCTATCAGAAAATATACCTTGCTGTCCCTGACCTCGAACTTGTCCTCAATAGTCTCATTGAACTCCTCCATTTCTTTGAGGGTGCGAAACATGCACTCCACGTAGAAGTCATACCCGTTGCTTATCTTGAATGCTGAATTCACGTTGTTGTGCTTTTGTAGAAAGTCGGCAAGCAAAGCCCTTTTGTCCCTCGGAACCTTGAGCAGGATATTCGCCCTTGTATTGAAGCCCAGCTCGCCGAAATTGACTAGGGTGACATGCTTCTTGATTATGCTCCCCTCATAATCCCTGAGCTTGTCAAAGATTGTTGAGACCGGGATGTTTGTTTTTCTGGCAAGGCTCATCAAAGACTCCCGCGCATTTTTCCTCAGCTCTGAAAGAACCAGGATATCCTTTTTTGTTATCATCATGCTGCCGAGGTAATGAAAAACCGTTTATATATTTTGTACGCCATTTGTGCGTCTTTCGGTATTATTTCCGGTTTTTTCGTCTTTTTTTCTGGCTTTCAGCAAATAATCATAAAGCTCGTTGAATTTTTCATGGAATTTGTAGTCATGCCCCAAGGCAAGGCTTCTGATGTAAGAGGAGACTGTCTTGTGGCCTTTTACCATGGAATCATTCCTTATCATCAGGTATTGCTCCTGCGAAACCCTGAAGTGAACCCTTCTTGTCTTTACCATGGTACATCTAGGCATTTAGTACCTTTTGTTTTAGCTGAACAATTGTTCTTTACGTATTGCTTCCCTGCCTTTAATCCTGAATCTTTCATATTCAGCGTCATGATTACATTTTTAACTACTTTTTAATAGTAATGAGTAATTCTTGCCAGTATAAAAAGCTATTTATTCCATTAATTAGAACATCTCAACAAATTTTTTATGTTTTCTATTGATATTTCAGTACATATGTTCTCAAGATTCTAAATGAGTTATTTTCCTATTTGCATACGAATAATATAAAGTTCAAGCAAAATCTTTTAAATAACAGAACATTCGTTCCTCAAATGGACGATATCGACCTCAAAATCCTGAACACGCTGAAGGAAAACTCAAAGCAGTCGGTTAGGGATGTTTCGAAGATAACTGGGGTGCCATCCACTACTATCCACAGCCGAATCAACAAGCTCAAGAAAGAGGGCATAATCAAGAGGTATACAGTTGACATTGACATGGAAAAGCTCGGCAAGACCATAACTGCCTACGTCATGCTACTTCTTAACCCTCAGGCTTACAGGAAGTCCAAGCTGCCTGAAAACAAGCTTCCGGATGACCTCCTGAACAACCCCATTGTGGAAGAGGCTGCAACGATAACCGGCTCCCGGGATGCAATCCTGAAAGTCAGGACTAAGGATATGAAAGAGCTTGACGAGTTCATTGTAAACCTTCGCAAGATGGAGATGATTGTGAGGACTGAAACATTGATGGTTCTCTATGAAGGCAAAAGCCGCAGCCTGAAGCTTGACGAGAGGCTTGTTTCTGGAAGAAGAAAGTGATAAAAAACAGAAACACTAAGCAGGCATCCCCCTATCAAATCTTTGTACTTCTCACCAATCACTTCCCTCTTGGGCTTGTGGGCTGCAGAAAGAATGCCACCGGCAAATTTTGGGATGATTCTGAAATCCCATTAAATTAATCGCCTAAACCTATCGCCAAAAGAATTAAACCTAACACCATCACCAGACTAAACACGGTTGCAAAAGCGATATTCCCTACTAAAACAGAGGGGATAGAATAAACTAAACCTACCACTGCGCAAATAGTCCCTCCTACAACTAATGTTTTTTTCCCGATTCTTATTCCATACAGCCGGTATAACAATGATTCTTCCACTCCATTCACGAGCGCCATTTTACCATGTGGATGTACCTTGTTAATAAGATTTATGGAAACTTTGGATTAGGATCGCTAAAATTTTTGATTATTAAGAAAAACGTTTAAAAAGACCATATAGAAAATGGGCTTTATGTCATTGATAACTTCGATAGCTCAAATAGCAAGGAAGATTCAATACGTTTTAGAATTCAACCGGGCACTTCATAATCCTGAAGAAGCTCAAAAGAAGAAACTTTCTAGAATACTAAATGACAATAAAAATACTGAGTTTGGTAAATGCTTCTCATTTTCAGACATAAATTCCATAGGCGACTATCAAAAAAGAGTCCCGATACAATCATACGAATCGCTAAAAAGGTACATATTAAAGGAAATTTCTGGGCAAGGCAATGTACTTACAAATGGGCAATGCATTATGTTTGGTACGACTTCTGGAACAACAGGAAAACCAAAACTAATCCCCATTACACGGGCATACATCAAAGACTACAAAGAAAGATGGCAGATTTGGGAATATTTCGCTTGCAAAGACCACCCTTCTATTTTTAATGGAAAAATATTCACGATGGTATCCCCCAAAATTGAGGGCTATACTGAATCTCACATTCCTTTCGGCTCCATATCGGGAATGATGAACCAAACACAGCCGACTATTATTAAACACTTCTATGCAATCCCTTATCAGATTTATACAATAAAAGATTACGAATCTAAGTATTATACTATCCTACGGTTGTCTCTAGAACAAAACGTAACTCTTTTAATCACAGCTAATCCCAGTACAGTTTTATTGCTCTGTGAAAAGGCCCAGGAACACAGGGAAGAAATTATCAGCGATATAAGGGCCGGTACCCTTAGTTCAAAATATGATATTCCCGGAGAAATAAGAGAAAGTTTATCACTCAAACCCGACATTCAAAGGGCTGACGAGTTGAGTAAGATAGAAAGGAAATATTTTATTCCAAAAAACTACTGGAAAGACCTAGCTCTAATTGGGTGTTGGAAAGGCGGTCCCCTTGCCCTTTATTTGAGAAGATTTCAACATTTCTTCGGAAAAATCCCTGTTAGGGACATTGGTTTAATGGCGACAGAGGGCGCCACCACAATTCCAACGCAAGATAAGGGGTCTGGCGGAATAGCTGCAGTAACCACTTCTTTTGTTGAACTAATGCCACTAGAAGAAAAGGGTAAGAAAAATCCAAAATGTATTATGCCATATGAAGCCAGAAAGGGAAAATCATATTATGTTGTGCTTACCACCAGCGCAGGCCTTTACCGATATTTCACGAATGACATAATAAAAGTGGTTGGCTACAGGCACAAAACGCCAATACTTGAATTTCTGCACAAGGGGGAGCATATAACTTCTATTACTGGAGAGAAATTGACAGAAATACAAGTATTGAAAGCAATTCAAAAAGCATCAAAGGAAACAAATGTCCATGTTGAAAACTTCACTGCATGCATGCATTTTGCTAATGTCCCCTATTACGATTTCTTAATCGAACCACGTACTTATGTCAAAGAAAGCAAACTTGTCAGGCTAGTAAGGAAGATAGATGAAAATTTGAAAATCTTGAATATAGAATATAGGGGTAAAAGAAACTCGAAGCGTTTGGGCCATCCTGTTCTTAAGCTTGTTAGGAAGGGAAGCTATAATAATATTAGAAAGGCTCATTGCAAAAAGAGGGGCCATGACTCCCAGCTTAAAATCCCGTTGCTGTCACCCCGGACTGATTTTGAAAAAAGAGTGAAAATTGAAAAGGAGATAAGAATCAGATGAGAATTAAGTCTATTTCCCCAAGTATAATTACGGTTCAATTTAAATCTACATTTCGGCATAGTAGGAAATCTAGAGGCTTATCTAAGAATATATTCACAAAATGTTTGCTTGAAGATGGAACCTGCGGTTATGGAGAAGGGATTCCAAGAGAGTATGTAACTGGAGAGACTCCGGGATCATCTATAATCGCTGTAAAGAGTCTAGCGAGAAGTTTCCAAGGAAAGGATTTCAGTTCGATGAGGCAGATTGTAAGATTTTTAAGCGATATGAGGGTGAGAAAAAATCAGCTTGCTTCGATGTGCTCAATAGAACTAGCGTTACTTGACGCATACGGAAAGCATTTTAAGGTCCCTATCTCAGACGTCATTGGGCTTAAAAGAGAATACGTAAGATACAGCGCAGTTATTTCGGCGGACTCGATTGAAAAGCTAAGTAAGCTATGCTGGCTTATTAGACTTTTTGGCATCAAAGATGTTAAATTGAAAGTGGGCCTTCCTAACGACGCTGAACGATTAGAGTTTATTAGAAGAAAACTAGGGAAAGACATCAATTTAAGGGTGGATGCAAATAGGGCTTGGACTTTAAATGGATACCTCAGCATGTCTGAAGTTCTGCAGAAGTATAGCGTTAGCGCTATCGAAGACCCTTTAAAAGATATGTCGATTAGGAACCTAAAAAAAGCTAAAAAATTAGTCCATATTCCAATTATCGTTGACGAAGTGTTGTGTACGATCAAAGAAGCAAAACAGCTTGCGAATGCTAGGGCTTGCGATTATTTCAATATTAGATTGTCTAAATGCGGAGGTTTACTAAACTCCTTTAAAATACATAAAGTCGGGAAAAGGGCAGGAATAAAATCTATTCTAGGGGCCCACGTTGGAGAAACAGGCATACTTTCTTCAGCAGGAAGACATTTTGCCCTCTCCGTTCCAGATCTGGCTTACGTTGAAGGATCGTACGATAGATTTTTGCTGAAGGAAAACACTATTAAAGGGAATGTCGGATTTGGATTCGGAGGTAAAGGTAAAAGAATAAAGGGGTATGGCCTAGGAATCGTTATAAGGGATAAGTTCAGATGATTCCTGCATTTTTGTAATAATCACACGATTTCCTAATTCCCTTCATCAGAGTCACTTTTTGTTTGAAACCTATTAAACGTCTTGCCTTTTCCGTTGAATAGTAATGGTCCCTTCCAACCAGCTTAACTCGAAAGGGAGTGATTAATGGTGGCTTTGGCGACCCGATTAGTCTATAAAACTTCTCGAAGAGGAAGCCAAGAACTAAAGCAAACCAATAAGGAAGTGATTTTGCTGGAGGGTTAACACTCAATTCTTTTGCCAAGAATTCTAAAAACTGCGCATTTGTTGTTTTTTCTTGGCTGGAGGTATGAATAATCTGGTTATAACATCGCCTATTTCCACAAACTTTTGCCAATGCTTCAACAACATCATCGACGTAAAGAAAGCTATTCAGCTTCTTCCCTTTATCTATCATTACCATTTTCCCCAATTTTAGAAGCCGTATAAACTCGGGTAGGTAGGTGTTATCGCCAGGGCCATAAAGACGACATGCCCTGATAATTGTAAATTTTATACTGTGATCATGTGCAAAATGGATTATGGCCTTTTCAGCCATAATCTTGGCATTTACATAATAACTGCTCGACGGGTGATATGGCGAATCTTCATTGCTCTCCTGCCCCTCCATGCCAAGAACGTTAAGCGTACTCATAAACACAAATTGGCGAACACCTGAGGATTCTGCTGCCTTAACCAAATTTAGCGTCCCTTGGTAGTTGACGGACATAAACGATTCAAATGCTCCCCAATCACTAACTAAACCAGCGAGATGATATATCGCATCAATATTTTTACAAGCTCCCCTTAGGCTATTGTTATCAAGAATATCACCTATTATTGGGTGAGCGCCCAAGGACTTAACTTTTTTACTATCCTTCTTTTTCCGAACAAGTGCAAATACTCGGTGCCTTTTTGAAAGCTTTTTAACCAAACAAGACCCAACAAATCCAGTAGACCCTGTTACAAGAACATTCATCGCCCAATCCCCTTTACCCATACAGAAAAGTCATGGGCTAATTGCTTTGGAACTTCAAATTGGAGGCTGTGTTTATTCGGATACTCTTTAACTGTTAAATTCTGAGAAACTTTAGTAAAATACTTTTTGACTTTTGTTGTATCTACAATATCATCATACTTGGATACTGCCAAAAAGATGGGCGCATGAATTGGAATTTCCTTCTTTAACTGAATATCCATCTTCTTGCTTTCAAAATAAAATCTTGCGGTTGCATCATGAAGCCTGAGAAGGTCATTTTTAATAAAGTTTAGATATCTCTTGTTAGATGTAAACCAGTCCTCTTTAATGGGAATTGGAAATCGCCTCATCTCGTTTAATAGAATGCTAATAAGGATAGAGATACTTTTTCTTAAAGGAAACCTAGCTTTCGCATGTATTCCGGGAGAAATCAAAAAAAGGCCATCAAAATCCTTCGGAAAAGACTGGACATAGAGAGTAGCCAACTTACCACCCCAGCTAAGACCACCAAGATAAACGGGCTTTTTTATATTTTTTTTAATGAGGAAACTCTTGATATCACTAATTAGTGTTAAGTAAGAATCTATATACCCTCTGTCCTTCTTATTTAACCCGGAACCACGCCTATCGAGTGCAAATATATGGGAACCTTGTTTGACAAGAAGTTTACAAAGAGGATCTAACCAAGAGCTATTGCTCTCTATCCCATGAAGAAAAATAAGAGACCGCTTCGGAGTTTTAGGCCTCCATTCTCTGTAATAGAACTCAGCACCCTCGGTCCTAAATTTTTTAATAAGTGCTTTCATCATTAATCCTTCCCAAAGTACCTTTATATATATTTAGCTTGAGGGAGTATTTTGGGCGTAGTTGTCACACAATAGTGATAAGACAACACAAATCTTTTAAACCCCACTAAGTTTCCATTGAGACTATGGGGAAGACTAAATGTTTGACTACCAAGGTAATTATTGATGACATAAAAGAGCAGGAGGGATACAAAGGCCTTGTGCAACTCCTCATAGGCATTGAGGGATTTCCCGGTTACGAGCCCCATATAACCTATGGCGCTGAACGTATAGTAACGAAACCAGAAATTAAAGACCTTGCTTCTGAGAAAGAGTTGAAAAAAATCTTGGCGTCTGAAAAGTTTCTAACCGACCCAAACAATAGGGTTTCAATGGAAGTTCAAAGGGAGATGCTTAGAAGAACCAAAGTTATTCTAAACGATCCAGAAGCTCCTTATAATATCTTTGTCAGGGGTGGTGAAAGGGGGGACAGGGTTGGCGCGTTTGGAACTATTGCGAAAGCGATTGTCAAGACTGCAGGTTACAAAGGGTTGGTTCATGCAGGGGCTCACCTTGTAAACTTCTGGAACGACATTTTCAGGGATTCTGCAAGGGATATGTCCGATGTTCAGATAGAGTATATTCATGCTTATAAAAAACCGCTTGAGGATACACCTAACCATCTTAACTGCGAGGTTATGAGGGGCATAATGACTGTTTCAGCAAGAAATGCGGGACCAGACCAACCATTGTTTCTAGTGAGAGAAGTCGAATGTGCCGAATATAATGGTTCATACACCAAGTATATTATTGAAGTGCCGCCTTCAAAGACTATTTTTATGAAAATTTTTCCTTATAGAATTGTAGACCCCGACAGGATTCGGGAAGAAGAGAGAGAGAAATACAAGGAAGTGATAGACGAAGAAAGAACTGCACTAGAACGGCAAATAGAAGACCTAACCCGTACTAAAGATGACTTGATTACAAAGAGAGTTGAAGCAGAGCGGGAAAAGCAAAGAGCCGAATCAGCAGAAGCCCTTGCAGTTCAGCGCCTTGAGCAATTAGTTGAACTTCACTCAAGAGAAGAGCAAATCCTTTCTATGCTCAGGCACAACCTGCTTACTGCAAGGGGCCAGATTTATGGAGAGGATGAGAATATTGAGCGCTGCCTGGATGGCGCATCAGCTTCCATCGGAGCGTTGAATGGTGTTCTAAAAGAAGCCAACCTTCCGTTGGACAGATTAAAAGAGCTGAATGGTTATCTTAAAGGCATTGACCAAGGCATCGGCGGCTTAAAGAGTGTTGCAGGAAGGATAGAGTCCATTGGATTGGCAATGAAAAACTTGTCTGAAGCATTTACAGTAAAGGAGCCTTACAGGAAAATTGAGATAGAAGGCATGGTTAACGGCTTTAAGGCAAGCTATGAATCAGATAAAGTTAAAGTTGCTGTTGAAATACAGCCCGGTGTTGAGTTTAATGGCGATGATATTCACTATCAGGGCATTTTCGAAAATTTAATTTCAAATGCTGTAAGGTACGCTAAAGACGTGGTTCATGTAAGGCTGTACAAGGACAATGACGGGAAGGTTATAGAGGTTAGCGACAACGGCACGGGAACAGACAAGCCGCTGGAGGAGCTTGTCAAGCCTTTAACTTCCGAAGCCCGTGGCACTGGCCATGGATTGGGTTTGTGGAGCGTAAGGCAGTTCGCTGAATTGTACGGTGGAAAACTTATTATGGAAGGAAAGAATACCTATGGTGGTGCTACGTTCAGGGTTGAGTTCCCGGTGCAAGATAAAGGTATTTAAACAGTTTACCATTACTATCATGCGCAGTGATGTAAAATGGCAGGAAGGTTTAATATTCCGGATCTTGAAGAAAGGACAGCAAGCAAAGGTCCCAAGATACTTGTTCTTGAAGATGAGGAGATCGGAGAGACGTACCAGCGCGGGCTTGAGAGGCTTGGCCACAATATCGAACTTGCCAAGACTGTAGGTGACGCCTGCTTCAAGATTGATGTAAGCCCGCCGGCTGTTGCTGTCCTGGACTGCCTGATTGGAGAAGATTGGGAGGGTGGCTTTAAGGTTGCCCAGCGCCTTTTTGAAGATTCCCCCGGAACAAAAATAATTTTCAACTCCGCATATATGGGGCACGGCGTTGATGCCACTGAGGTTGCAAGAAGAACCAACGTTGTTTCATGGTTTGACCAAAAAGCCACAACTGCAAGGCAGCTAAACAAAGAGATTGAGACTGCATTAAGGGTCAAGGAGCAAGATGAACAACTCAGGAGGGTGAATAGGGAGCTTAGGGAAGCGAATAACCAGCTTATAGATATTAATCGTTACCTATCAAAAAGCACCATTGCATTGCTTGGTACATATATCCAAAGCATACTTAGAGATGACCGATTTGTAAAGGAAGCCCTTGAAGATTATATGGAGGCCTCAAAAGTATCAAGGTTTAGAAGGGGTGTACAACCCTCAGAACCGGCTAAAATATTCGTTACAGGAGCAACAGGATTCATCGGCTCTGCTTACATGAGGCACATGCTTGAAAACAGCGATGCAGTACTCTATCCTCTAGTTCGCGACGGCAAAAAACCTTTTGACCAAAGAATTCTAATTCCAGAAAAGCATACTAGTAGAGTCCATTTTGTCAGAGGAGACATCACGGAAAGAAGGTTAGGAATAAGCGAACCAGACTGGAAACTTCTAACGGGGAAAACCGGAGTTCAATATTTAGTGCATTGCGCAGCTTCAACCAATTATGAAGACCAGGTTCATGGAGAAAACTTTAGATTGAACGTTCTTGGCGCTACGCGAATGGTCGAGTTTGCGAGGAACTGCGAGAATCTTGTGCGCCTAGTTCACTTAAGCACAGCATACGTTGAAGGAAAACCGGACATTGCCGAAAGCCAAACATCAAAGCAAGTCTCAGAACTTGCACCGCTAGAGAATGGAAGCTGGCTAAGAAATAACTTCAGAAATAAATACGAAGAAACAAAGTACTTGGGAGAGTTGGTTGTATCGAGCAACCGTGATTTACCTTACGCTATTGTCAGGCCAACTATTGTTGTTGGCCATTCCGAAGATGGATTTTGCAATGAGACTACAATCTATTATTTTGCAAGGTCCTTCCAGATAGCAAAAAAAGCTTTAGAAAGACGCCCACAAGATGGAAACCTAAGGATAGCTATCGACCCCGAGGTTACAAAGAATTTTATCTGTGTTGACGACGTAGTAGCAGTTATGGAAGCTGCTAGGCTTTCTCCATACGCCAACCAAAAAGTTTTGCACGCAGCAAATCCCCATGCTAGCACAACAGGGGACATCGTAAGGGCAATAAGCGGAGTATTGGAGTCTAGTGTTGATTTGATTGGAGACGGCCCTGTTGCAAATCCTAGCCAAGTCGAAGAAGCATTAAATGGGGCACATGGAATTTACAGGGATTACACGCATAGCGTAACCGGTCGTGATCCGCAATGGGACATGGGAAACACCTACCATGCATTGAGGGAAGCTAACCCATCATTCCAATTTCGCCCATTAACTCTAGAAAAGCTAACATTCTTGTTTGGAAAATACTTTTCTGACCGCAGGCAAGCCACTACCTTGCGCTGGAAATAACCTTAGAGTTTCTTATTGATCGTTGCGATGCCTACTTCAAAGTAGATTTCACTAGGGTTGGAATTTGGCACTAAGTATAAAAGAGAAGAATTCCCT
>Ga0209542_10003007_pt1 | contig 36789 bp, 37 predicted proteins | sample RifCSPhighO2_01_FD_184028 | JGI IMG/M metagenome (GOLD analysis project Ga0209542, IMG submission 184028) | Soil microbial communities from Rifle, Colorado - Rifle CSP2_plank highO2_0.1 (SPAdes) (version 2) | ecosystem: Environmental > Terrestrial > Deep subsurface > Rock core/Sediment ...
CTCTATATGCTTTGAAACAATCACTAATGCAAATTCCTAAATAGTTTTCTCCAAACAAATCAGTAAGAACTCTTCTCGCTCTTGGATTTATTATACGAATAAAAATAAAATTTATGGTTGCAAATAAAAGAATTGTTGAAAGATGAAATAGTTGACTTGGATGTCATCTTAGCTAGGGAAGAAGACAGAGTAAATACGCTGCCTTTTCTAAACAGTATCTCCGCATAAGGATTTTTAGCAGTTTTTTTGCTTCCCTCCCTATTCCCCGAGAGAGTTCTTATTTTTTATTAGTTTACTAAACTCTCTCGGCTCACCTCCCAGTTAGTTCAATTTCGTGCAATTTCCGTTGCGGAGTTTTTTAGTGCACGAAATTGATTATTTAATGCAAAAAAACTGCCGGCGATTTTTATGGCTGTGCGGAGATACTGCTAAAATGAGAAAGTTTATATAACATTCAGTAATATAAAGTATTACTCGATAATATGAAGAACAGAGTATCTGCTACGATTGATAGCGCTACAGAGAAGATAATTAATTCTTTAGTTAAGACGGGAAGATTCAGAAACAAGTCTCATGTAATTGAAGACGCTATCAAATTGTTGAAAGAGGTTGAGGATGGCAAGAAATAAAGGACAAGCAACAATCTGGATTATACTGGCAGTGCTTTTAGTTGGAGTTGTGATATTGTTTTTATCTCTCGAGAGAGAACCTGAAAAACAGGATGTTTCTGGAGGGGAAGTTAGTTTTGATGTTGTCTCTTTTTTGGAAACCTGCATCAAACCAAAAATTATTGAAACAGTTGATTTAATGCTTCCGCAGGGTGGTTTTCTGAATCCGAAAAATTCTATTTTTTTCAACAACATAAATATTGAGTATGTCTGCAAAAACATTGGATATTACGAGCCATGCATCAACCAGCATCCGATGTTGATTAAAGAAGTTGAAGAGCAAATAGAAGAACAGACTTTGGAGAAGGTTGTCAGCTGTTTGGACAGGATGAAAGCAGAGCTGGAAAGAAGAGGCGGAGAAGTTATTTTTGATTCTAATGCTCCGAAATATAATGTTGAACTTGCGCCGGATAGAATTTTTACCGATATAGAAAAAAAGACAACCGTCAGTAAAGATGGCGAAACGAGAAGTTTTGACAATTTTAGAATTGAGATAGAACATCCTACCCACAACCTCTTGACAATAGCCGGAGAGATAGCGGCACAAGAAGCGAAATATTGCTACTTTGAATATGTTGGGTATAGTATCTTGTATCCGAAATACGAGATTAGAAAGTATACGATGTCAGAGCCGACTAAGATTTATACGATTAAAGAGCTGAACTCAGGAATTGAAATGAACACAGCGATAAGGGGGTGCGCTATTCCGGCAGGATTCTGATGGCAGACTTAAAATTTAAAGAAAAAATACGCGCGGTCGGAATCGCGGGGCTAGTCATGGCATGCGGAGCAATTTTGTTTAAATTTATTCCAGCTCAAATTTTTGGCAGAGAAATTTTATTCGACGCTTCTTTGCATTTAATCATTGCGATTTTCGCTTTGTATACGGGATGGTATTTCATTGATCAGAACAAAAGCTGGAGAATTCCTTATTTTATTATAAGCTCCATGACAATAATAATTATATCTATTCAGAGAATTTCTGTAAATGCTCACAACGATATTGGGCTGTTAGCTGGATTATTTATCTCGTTATTTGCTATATATATTTCCAGACTTAAATATTTTAGAGGGAGGATTTCATTTTGATGAATAACAAATTCAAAATAAATTTCGAAGTTTTCATTCAGATACTCCTCTTAATAGTCGGAACGATTGCGTTTTCTTATTTAGTTGGAAATTCGTTTGGTTTTGTTAGTGCTCAGGATTTGAGTGAAGAAGAATTAGAAAATCTAAGACAACAATTTCCAAGCCGTTCTGATGAAGAACTTAGCGAAGCAATAGCTCTTATCAGGCAATCTGGAGGCGATATTGACTTCGACAGCGAAGTTGACTCTGCTTCTGACAATGCGCAAAGTTTCTCTTCTGATTTTGGAAATTCTGTTTCGACCGGAGCAGGAGGAATTTGGGAATTGATTATGGGTGTTGTCAGTAATTTTGTTCCTGGAATTAGCGGAATTTCCGGCGGAGATTTCATGCAGAATCTTTTAGATACAACAGGAGGTCCTAAAATATGCCCTGAAACAAAAAATAATGAAATCTGCCAGCCCATGCTTGGAAAAGACTGCGATGATTCGTGCGATGTTGAATGCCTCGATGGAACTTTTGAAGATTTGCCTTCTGATTCTGAATGCAAATTAGCAACATGCTACGATGAAGATGAAGGAACTTGCGAACCAAGGTCAACAAAAGAAAAATGTGAAGACGATGGCGGAAAAGTTTTAGATGACCAAAATGCAAATTCGCCTGAGTGTGCAAAGAATTGCTGTCTTGCCGGAGACCAAGCATTTTTTGCAACAGAAAGGCAGTGCGCGAAATTTGCAGAGACGCATGGTTTAGAAATTGGCGTAGGCGTTAGTTTCAACAGTGTTGAATCTGAATTAGAGTGTCTTGCTTCTTCTTCAACTCAAAAAGAAGGCGCCTGTGTTTTTTCCGCTGCTGGAGAAGAAAAAAAATCGTGCAGGTTTACAACTGCTGAAAATTGCTTAGCGGACAATACCGGAGATTTTTACGAAGGCACTTTATGTTCTAACGCGGATTTGAATACGAATTGTGAGAAGCAGAATTCTACTTCATGTGTTGAGGGTTTGGACGGAGTTTATTGGTTTGATTCGTGCGGAAATAAAGAAAATATTTTTGAGGGAGACAGCAATGCTGCGAGAGAGAGAAGTTGGAACAATGGATTAGCAAAGAAAATAGAAGACAGCTGTTCTATCGGAACTTCGGATGAACCTGTTCGAAATCAAAAAAACTGCGGGAATTGCAATCGCCTGCGTGGAAGTATTTGTGCAGAAGAAAAAGAAAATCAGGAATTAAATGACTCTCCTGATTCAGGATTTGTCTGCATTGACATGGGCTGTGTTGATGCACAAGGAGAGAGAAGAGAACATGGAGAAAGCTGGTGTGCTTATCAAAGCCAGATTGGTTTAGCAGGACCGGATTTAGGGGCTTTGGATATTTTAAGAGGAATTATTCCTTCGAATCCAATAACTGATTTAATTGCAGGAGATAAAGCTGTTGACACTCCTGGAAGTTTGCACTTTAGAAAATCCTGTTTGAATGGAGAAATTGAAATAGAGCCCTGCGGAAATTATAGAAACGAGCTGTGTGAGGAAGCAAGAACTGAAATTGCCGGAACAGATAGAGAATTTTCACAAGCGGCGTGCAGGATAAATCGGTGGCAGGAATGTCTTGCTTATAATCCGAGCCAGACAGAAGGAAGAATTATCGGCATGGCTGGAGAGGCGGCTGGAAAAATAATAAAAGCCAAACTATCGGCAACATGCGGTTTGGATCCTGATTGTTTTGTGAAAGATGTAAATGTTGATAAGGCATTTCAATTTTCTTATTGCGCACCACGTTATCCTCCGGGATTTGACTTGAAAAATAATGTAGAGGCGGCTGATAAAATATGTTCGCAGGCTTCGCAAACCTGCACAGTTATTTATGTGAAAAAACTTTCAGGATGGGAATGCGAAGCTAACTGCAATTGTGAAGATCCAACTTTTGCAAAACAGATGAATGAGCTCTGCACAAGTTTAGGAGATTGCGGAGCAGAAGTAAATTATGTCGGCTCTCAAGGCCTTGGTGGGTATGCAGTCAGCGAGGGAAATAACCAGATAAAAAATTTGTTAGGCAATTTAAACTGGATTCAGAATTTTGATCCCGCGGCGTTGTTAGATTCTAATTATGCAGATCCAATTGAAGGAGAATATGTTCATTCAAATTCAGAAGCAATTGAAAAAGTAAGGAACAGTTTTCTGAGCAATATATTCGACGGAATAAGCATTGAGAATTTATTCGGTGGAGCTGGAGGAGGACCGAAAATTCCGGAGAATAGTGCTGTTAAAGGAGGGGTAAATATTGGATTGGTTTCAGGGGGAGTTGGAGCGGGTGCAGTAGGGGCAGCGTATCTTTTCCCTGAAATAAGTATTGGTGTTGGGCTTATCGAAGGAACAAAAATTCCCATGATTTATGCAATTTCAAATCCCAATCCAGCGCTAATGGGCTTCGGCGGCGTTCTCGCCGGCGCAGCCGCTGGTTTAGCCATCACCTCATTTTTAATAGATGTGTTGGGAATCGGTCCGGGATTAGGGAGTGCGGCGACTTATACGCTGATGGGAGCTGGAGCATTTGGAGGAGCGATTATTGGATATAATATTATTGCGGCTGGAGAACTCTCTGCTGGATGTAGCGCAGGACCAATTGGCTGCATCATAGTCGCCGTTGTAATAATTATAATACTCATGTTAAAACTCTTCGGCATCGGAGACATAGACGAAAGAGAAATTAAATTTGAATGCAAGCCATGGACTCCGCCGTTGTCCGGAGAGTGCGAATCGTGCGGAGAAGACAAATTAAGCGACGGCGGAGATAAATTTCCCTGCAATAAATATTCCTGCGTTAGTTTGGGACAGAATTGTGAATTTGTTGAAAACAGCGAAACTCCTGACGGAGGGCTATGCATTTCTGTCGAAAAGACAGATACTTCTGCTCCAAAAATAGTTAGCTTGAATGAAGAAACATTAACAGAAGGTTTTGAATACAGGGACTTTTCTGAATCAGGATTTAAAATTAGAAGAAAGAGAGGCAACGACTGCATTTCCCAATTTGAAACTATCAATCTTGGATTTAATTTGGACGAATATGGAAGATGTGCAATCAGCGGAGAAAGAAAAGAAAAATTTGAAGAGATGACTCAAATAGGTGGATTAAGAGCAAACCAAAGTTTTAGTTTTAACTCATTTGACATCTCTGCGTTGGGCGTTGAGTTGTCTTCAGAGGATATTACCGAAGTCGGATTTTATTTAGCATGTGAAGATTATTTGACAAATAGTAATGTCAATAACCCATACGTTGTAAATATTTGCGTTGATCCTGATGATTGGACGCCGCCGTCTATTGAATATCAGAACCCTGGAATAGCTTCTTTCGGAACAGAAAGTCGGGAGATAATAATTTTTGTGAACGAACCTTCGGACGTTAGATGGAGTTTTTCTGATATGGAATTTGAAGAAATGGAGAATGAGTTTACTTGCGATTTTGAAAACAAAGGAATCAGAGGATATGCTTGTTTTGCTGATATTCCTATTGATTCTGAAAGAGAAGACATTTTCATAAGAGCAGGAGATCACCCTGATTCAGAAGCAGAAAATAGAAATACAAATCAAGAAAGTGTGCACATTGTGATTGAAAGAAGCGAGAGTGTTTTGCAAATTGATTTTATCATTCCTAATAATGAAATAATTATCGGTTCTGTTCCTGTTAAAACTGTTGAGGTGGAAATTAAAACATCCGGAGGGATTGATGGAAATGCAGAGTGTTTTCTTGAGGTAGATAATGGTCTCCTGGTTTTATTCCAAAATACCGGTGGAACAACGCATACACAACAACTGACAACTATCACAGAAGGAGCACATGCTATTGAAGCGAGATGTGAAGATGCTGCAGGAAATAAAGCAGAGGCAGAAGCAAATTTCGAATATAAAGTTGAAAGTTCGACTCCGAGTGTTGGCAGGGTTTATTCTCAAGGAGGAAGTTTGTTTGTTGTTACGAATGAGAAAGCCGAGTGCGCTTACAAGTTTAATAATTGCGGCTTTGAAGTTTCCGCTGGCGAACAGATGGGAAGAACTAACGAGGGTTTGAATCACTTTACTTCTTTTGATAAAGATAAAACTTATTATGTAAAATGCAAGGATGAATTTGGGAATGAACAAGCAGGATGTGATATTGTCGTGAGCGGAGGGATGTTTTAGATACGTCCTTTAAATTTAGAGAACTTTGCATATAGAGATTTCCGATAATTAGGTTAGATTTTAGTTCGGGAATCTCTAGGACATCTTTCCCAAAAAACATAACGAGGAAAAGATATGTAATGCAAAAAAACTGCAATGATTTTTATGGCTGTGCGGAGATACTGAACACAAACAAAAAACATTTAAAGCAGAAAATCCTAACTCACATAATAAAAAGGGGATGAAATGGCTAAAAAGAATAAGAGGAGGCTTCTATTTTTGCATGTTCTTCGCTGGTTATCTTTAGTTCTCGCTATATTGTTTTTTCTTTGGTTAGCCAAAAATTTAGGATGGCTAAAAATTTAGCAGAAGCAATAACAGAATTATTTAGGATAATACTCATTATTATTATGCTTTATGTTGCATACCAAGTATTAAATGCGGTTGTAGGAGGCACTTGGGCAACAGAGAATATTATTATCGCCGGTGTTGGAATTGTTATGGCTGGAATGTTCGTAATAGTTGGCTTCTTAATAAAACAAGGAAGTGTATTAGGAATGTTAGAAGAAAGAACCAAAAATATAGGGGAAAGTCTATCTAATTTAGGAAAAGATTTTAAGGAACATTTATCGAAGCATAGTAGATATAGAGAAAACCGATAATTATAATACATTTGGTTCGGTTTTCTCTAACGGATAAAACCTTTCGCTCGGTGTTATAATCAACGGTTTTATCCGTAATTTACATAGCATTCGGATTTCTTCATGAAAACGAAAGAACGCAAGAATTATAAACAAATTTTCCTTTGGACAGAGATGATAAAAAGAGGACAAATAACTATATTCGTGCTCATAGCTCTCGTAATCGTTGCGCTTGCCGCTTTATTGTATTTTCTTGTCCCAGATATAAGAGTAATATTTACTGGAGATATTGTTCCGAGCAATTATCTTAAAGGGGTGTTGGATGAAGAGATTGAAAACAGTGTGAATAAATTGTCGCTGCAGGGAGGTTATGAAAATCCGGAAGGTGCGATATTATATCAAGGGCAGAATATTAAATATCTTTGTTATACTTCTAAATATTATGAGCCGTGCAAAGTTCAACAGCCGTTGATAAAATCCAGATTTGAACAGGAACTTGCGAGGATGATTCAGAGCAAAGCTGTTGAGGGTGCGGAAAGAATGAAAGAAGAATATCGAAGCAGGGGATTTACAGTAACGAGCGCAGAGGAAATTGATACAGGGGTTTTGATTGTTCCTGAGAAAATTGTCGTCAGCATTAATGCTCCCACGACTATTGAGAAAGAAGGAAGAACGCAATCCTTTAACGAATTTGAATTTGAACTGGAAAGCAAGATGTATGATTTGTTGATGATCGCCACGAGCATTATTGATTATGAATCAACTTACGGAGATTCCGAGATTTCATTCTATACACAGTATTATCCTAATTTGATCATACATAAGAATAAATTAGGTGATGGCTCTACTATCTATAAATTAAGAGATGTGACAGGAGACGATGAATTTACCTTTGCTTCGAGAAGCTTGGCATGGCCTGGAGGATATGGGACAGAATGAAGAAGAAAAAAGAAAATAATGTTGAGAAGAGATATGATAAATTTGCAATAGCGAGTTTTGTGCTGAGCTTGGTTTCGATATTAATTATTCTAATTATGTCTTTAGTTCTTACTTACACAGATAACGAGTATACAAGCGCCTCGCGCGTAGCAATTTTGTTGCTCATCTATTTCTTGATATTGTTAATAGGAATAATATTTGGAATAATGAGTCTGGTAAAAATAAAGAGGAACAATAGTTTGAAAGGAAGAGGATTTGCTTGGTTTGGAATTATTATTTCGGTTTTGGGCTTGATTCTCTCTTTGATAGTGCTAATCTTGATTTTTGTCTTGACATCAAAAGCAGTTTAGTTAAAATGAAAAATAAAAATAATAAAGATGTAGAGAATTGGATAATCCAAGCCGAAGATGATTTGGAAAAGTCAAAAATATTATTTGATAAAAAAAAGTTTGACGGCGCTGCATTTTACAGCCAGCAGACAATTGAGAAATGTCTTAAGGCAATCATATTGAAGCGAACAGATACAATTGTAAAAACTCACGATTTAGTGTCTCTAGGAAAGCAAGCACAATTTCCTGAAAATATTTTGAAAAAAATTAAGCTGCTGGGGGGCGTTTATATTGAATCGCGCTATGGATTTATAGACGAGGAAATACCAGCAAAAAAATTTAAAGAGGAAGATGTTTCTGAATTCATGAAAATCAGCAAGGAGGTTTTGGAATGGGCAAAAAAGATGATGTAAGTTTAGTAAAGAGATTTAAGGATAAGATCTCAAGAAAAATGCCCATACTGAAAGTTATATTGTTTGGAAGCAGAGCGAGAGGCGAAACTCGTGAGTGGAGCGACTATGACATTCTTTTAGTCAGTGAAGAATTTAAAGGCGTTGTGAGCTACAAACGTGCACCTAAAATTTATGATTATTGGAATCACGATTATCCTGTTGATTTTTTATGTTATACAAATGAAGAATTTAACAGGATGAAAAAAAAAGCGACTATTGTTAGAGAAGCGGTTAAAGAAGGAATAGAAATAAAATGAAACAGGAAAATAAAAAGATGGTTGAGAAGAGATATGATAAGTTTGCAGTAGCGAGTTTTGTGCTGAGCTTGATTACGTTTTTTATCTACATTTTAATATTTATTTTTATGTTTTCTTATCCTGAACTTCTTGCACATTCTAATCCAAAATCTGAGCTAGCAGCGTGGATATTAATTTTAGTAGTTGGTTTTGCATCTCTATTTCCGTTTTTCTCAATTCCGTTCGCAATAATATCTATTTACAGAATTAATAGAAATAGAAATCTTAAGGGAAAAATATATGCCATTTTTGGAATAATTATCTCTACGTTGTGGTTAATTATAAACTTTTTATCTTATATTTTTTATTTCACTTCAATAAATTAAAAATGAAATCCCAAAAAAATATCCTCGCTGGAAAGTCAGTCTCCCTATTTATAATTCTCTTCGTCATAATCTCATCCAGTCAAGCTACAGCGCAGGGAGAAATCACCAACACATTAGAAGCAACTGTTTGCTGCGAGAAAACGCAATCAGGGTTGTTCTGTCAGGATGTTCCAGAGGATGAGTGCGGCTCTGATTCAAGGACTTTCCCAACTGCTTGCGAGTCAACTTCATTTTGCAAGCCCGGTTTTTGTTCAGATCCAACAGAAGGAACGTGCTTAGGAAATGTCCCTCAGCTTGTTTGCAATGAAGAAGGAGGGACTTTCTACGATGACAGACCGCCGCAGTGTGAGTTAGGTTGCTGCGTTTTAGGAGATCAGGCTTCTTTTGTTACATTAACAAGATGCAAGAGACTTTCCAGTTTCCTCGGTTTGGAAACAAATTACAATCCTGAAATTGCTAACGAGGCTGCGTGCATTTTAATTGCTTCTGCTTCTGAAAAAGGAGCCTGCGTTTATATCGAGAATGAAGCAGATTTACAACCAACTTGCAAGATGACCACGAGAGCTGAATGCACGCCTGGAAATATATTGGGAGAAAATTCCGGAACAGAAGTAGTAGAAGAAGGAGTTAGCTCTAATGAGTTAGAAGGATTAGTTCCAACTGAAGAAGAAAATGCAATAACTGAAGAGACTCCGGAAGAAAGCAATGTTCAAACAGGACCTGAAGTCGGAGAAGTAATTTTCAATCCTGGAATGTTATGCGCTGCAGAAGTTCTTGAGACTGATTGCGGACCTTCGCAGGAAACAATTTGTTTGGCTGGAAAAGAAGAAATTTATTTTGTTGATACATGCGGAAATCCTGCAAATATCTACGACGCTTCTAAAATAAATGATGACAATTATTGGACTTTTATTAAAGATAAATCAGAAAGCTGCGGTCCTTCTAACGGGAATGCTGACTCTCAAACTTGCGGGAATTGCAACTATCTTCTTGGAACATTTTGCAGGGCTTCAAGTTCTGAAACAGCTAGGGCAACTCATGGAAATAATATCTGCCAGAACTTGAATTGCGAGGCATCTGAAGAATCAGGAGGAGAGGCGAGGTTGCATGGGGAAAGCTGGTGCGTTTATGATGAAGACGTTAATTTTGTTGCGAGGAGCACTGGCTTGACAGGAATAAACGAGGACGCAAGAAATGAAATTGCTGATTCTGCTTCTAAAGAGTTTAATGAGCGGCTTTCTTCTTTCGTTGAACAAGCTGTTTCTCGGTATGCTGCAGGAAGAGGAGTTGGGACTGCGTTTTTATCTTCGAGCGAGGCTTCTGTTGGAAGCAGATATTACAGAAGAATATGCTTGAACGGAGAAATTGTTACAGAGCCGTGTGCTGATTTTAGACAACATGAATGCATTGAAAATGTTAGAGAGACGAGTGTTGGAGAATTTACCGAGGCGGCATGCAGAGTTAATAGATGGCAGGATTGCACTTCACAAACATTGAAATCTGATTGTGTTAATACTGATATTAGAGATTGCAAGTGGCTCGATGGGATTGGATATGTTTTGATGGGGAGCATTTTGAATGGCACAACAATTGATCAGGCTTCTTTGCAAACTGCTGCAGCAGGCAAAAAGGAATTTGAATTAGGAAATAGAGATTTAGGAGCTTGCGTTCCAGAGCATCCTCCTGGTTTGAAATTCTGGGAAGGAGATGAAGCGAGAGGAATCTGCGGGCAGGCAAATGCTATTTGTCCTGTTACTTATGAAAAAGGAATTGGAGGAGACTGGGAGTGCGTTAAGAATTGTGAATGTTTGCCTGGAGGAAAATTAGAAGCTCAAAGGGTGCAGTTGTGCATGCAGATGGGAGATTGCGGACCGAAGGTAAATATTGCTGGAGATAAAGGCAGAGGCAAGGGATATAAAATAACTGATAGAAAAATTGATGATGACGATGATTAAGAAAGGAATTGCAGTCGGAGAAGTGTTTTTTATGGCTGTGCGGAGATACTGATATATCAAGAATCAAGAAGAAAAGTAGACCAGCTTAAGCTGGTCTTTTTTGTCGTCGTTGGGTACCCAAGTCCGCCCGAAGGCGATTTGCCCGCAGGCAAACCTTTAGGGTGGGGAGGATGTCAACTACCACCAGTCATCGCTCACAATTCTGCGGCGTTCTCTATAACTGGTGGAAATCTTTGGAATTATACATCTTTCCCATGATTCAGTATCTCCGCACAGGGATTTTTAGCGGTTTTTTTGCTCCCGCCCACCCACCCAATTAGTTCAATTTCGTGCAATTTTCGTCGCGGAGTTTTTTACTGCACGAAATTGATTATTTAATGCAAAAAAACCACATGACGATTTTTATAGTTATGCGGAGATACTGTGATTGCGTTAGATTTTTTGGGAAAGATGTATTAGAGATTCCCGAAGAGAATTTTGAATTACCGGATTTTTTCAAAATTCTCGAACTAAAATCTAACTTAATTATCGGGAATCTCTATAGAGGACTTTGAATAACCTCATTTTGCCTGAAAGTCAAGAAGAAACAAAAGAAAAATTATCTGAGAAAACCTTAATTTTGTCGTCGCCATTGCACGGCTTTAATGAAATTATTAAAATTTACTGTAACTCGTAAGTTAACTAAAAAACAGGGTTTTTCAAAACCCTCTACATGATTAATCATCTCCAACTCACATCAACATCATCCGTCCTCTCTCTTGGTTTTATATCAATCTCTTCAGGCATTTCAGAAATACCGACATTAAACATTATCTCTCCGGTAAAGGCAATCATTGCCGCGTTGTCAACTAATAAAGATTTTTCAGGGCAGAAATATTTTGTTTTTTCTAAACGTTCTTCACACATTATCCTGCACATTTCTTGAAGACGGGAATTGCAGGCTACTCCTCCTCCTAAAACCAGTTCTTTTTTTCCTGTATGAGCCAACGCCCTCTCTGCCGCTTCAACTAACATCGCGAATGTTGTTTCCTGCAGGGAGAAAGAAAGATCTTCTTTTGAAATTCCGGATTTGTAAAGCTGCTGGATTTTCGTCTGCATTCCAGAGAAAGAAACATTCATACCCTTTATCGAATATGGAAGTTCAAGATATTTCCCTTTCAAAGCTAATTTTTCTATTCCTGGACCGCCGGGAAAACCAAGTCCGAAAAATCTTGCCGTCTTATCTATAAAGTTTCCAATTCCTAAATCGAGCGTTTCTCCGAACACGCGATATTTTCCGGAGGCGTAAGCAATTATCTGCGTGTTGGCTCCACTCGCATAAAGGAGAACTGGATCTTTTGCGCCGACAGATTGGCCAATTTCTAAATGGGCGATGCAATGGTTTACCGGAACTATCGGAACAGATAATTTTCTCGATAAAACTTTTGCAAATTCTAAACCCGCGAGGAGACAAGGAGCCAAGCCGGGAGCGTTTGAGACTGCTATGGCTTCAATTTGAGATTCCTTAATTTTTGCCTGTTCTAAAGCAGAAAGATAAATAGAAGAAGAAACAGAACGATGATGCTTCGCGCTTTCAGTCGGGATTATTCCCCCCGATTCAGTTTTATACATGTCTCTAACATTAGAAAGAATTTCTCCTTTATTTACAACGCCAACGCCGAAAGTGTGGGCCGTACATTCTATTCCGAGAATCATGTATCATTTAGAAATTAACAATATAAAAAACTTAATAAAGAAAAATAAAAAATAAATTTTTGCGTTTACTTCCTCTTTTTTTTAGCGACCTTTTTCTTTCTTCCACCGCGCGCCATCTTAGCCTCGCAAACGTTCCCTTTACCATCTACATAGTAAAGATAACCGGGCTTTCTTTTGACTACATTTTTTGCAATGACTGCTCCCATTTTACACCTCCTTTTTAATATAATCTATCTAAAATTAGAGCCTTTTGTATTTAAATCTTTCCTTGTCGTCGAGCAATCTCAGAATGTATTTATTTTTTTTATTTGTTGGCAGTTCTATCAGACGCCGCGCGGGGCGTTTAGGTGAAACCGATAAAGTAAATGGTTCTACGTAATGACTATCAACTAAGTTGTTCTTGTCGTCGAGCCAAAGAGCTGCGAATGGGAAGAAAACGAATAAAGAATGTATCGCGGCTCTTTTCGGTTTTGAAAATTCAAACAAAAGGTTTTTAGTGTTTTTCGAGCGGAACATTAAGCCGGAAAACATTCCCAGAGATGCAACTTTTTTTGCGTCAATTTCAAGACTTCTTTTTCCAATATTTATTTTTACCATTGATAAGCTTTTTATACATGTCTTATCTAATATTTGAAGTTAAAGAGGTTTGCATGGCTTATATAGAAACGCTGTTGTCCCCGTGGTCCCTTTTTCTGGGAGCTTTGATCTTGGTAGTTGCCGCTATAATTGTGCTGACTGTTATCGAAAGAAGATTAAATAAAAGAGTTTTATTGAAGAAGGAGGAGGAAGAGACGCATTTTCAGAGACAAATTGAAGGAGTCAGAACACAGAAAGCTAATCCCCAAAAGTTTCTTAACGCGATTGATGAGCTTGCCAGGAATTTTTTTGAAAGCAAATTTGAAATGAATAAGGGCATGAGATATTCTGATTTCATTAAAGAATTTAAAAAAAATGGAAATGATCGTGCTGCAAAGTTTTGCATAAAGATGCAGGAAACTTTGTATGCGGGAGAAAAAATAAATGACACAAAATTAGATTCCTTATTAAGAGAAATTGAAATGTTCATTATTGACGAGGAAAGTGGAGAAAGAGATGCAAGAAAATTGATGGGAGGATATTGGCAGCAAGAAGTTGATTTGGGCAAGATCAAGAGTGTGTTTAAAGAGGATGGAAGGGAAGATAGAAAAATTGAGACTCCTCAAGAAATTGAAGAGGATGATGAAGGAGAAAAGGAAATTGAAAAACTAAGGAAAGAGATTAAGGAAGAAGACAAAGAAAGAATTTATAATCTAAAAACAATGCAGAAGGAAAGAAAGATAAACTTAGAAAAAAAGACTGAGACGATTAAGAAAGAATCTGAGTTTGATTCTTTTGAGTTAAGGCAAACACCTCTCCAAATAGAAGATATTAAAATTAACAAAATAAAAAGAAGCAGGAAAGAATTGAAAGGCATGGATAAAATTGAGAGCATTGACAACCTCGACAGACTCAAAGAAAAAATCAGAGAAAGAAGGCAAACGTGGGCTATTCAGGGAGTGGCGATCGATTAGATTGTCTTTGCGATCTTCCACATTTCCTCAAAATATTTTTTCTGATTTTCAGCTAATTGCTCATTTTCTATCAAGACGGCGAAGGGTTCATTTGTCCAAGATTGAAGAACAACTTTGTTTTCGTAGATGACTGTCGCAGTTGGGGATTCCAATTCAATTGGCATTAATTTGAACTCTGAATATTTTAATGATTTGACATCTTTTATTTTTTCTTTAGTCTGTGGGGTGTTATTGTACAAAACTTTCATAACGACTTTGTTTTGAATCCTTCTTTTATGCCAATCGTCCATGAATGCGGGAATAATTTCGTAAGAAGAACGAGAGCTTCCATATCCATAAAATATTTTTGCTTTCGAACGGAGGATATCGTCCATTACTGTTTTCATTCCTTCTTTTCCCTCGTAAATCTTCACTTTGGGGCGCTTTGTTCCTTTCATTTTTTGTATCTGAATCAAATTTGGAAGAGCTGTTTTGACTGCTGTTTCTTTTTCTTTTAGAATTCTAATAAGTTCTTTTGGGTCTGCGGCTTCAAAATATTTTTTGTTGGATTTTATTGTGTAGGAAACTAAACCTTTGTCAATAAGTTTTTCCAAGATGTCATAAACCAGTGTTCGCGGCAAGTTGCTCTTTGTTGATATATCGTTTGCAGTTGCAACTCCGAGCTCTAAGTTTGCTAGATAAGTTTTGGCTTCTTTTTCTGACATGCCGAATTCCTTTAGGGAGTCAAGGTTGTTCATGCAACTTGATGGTCTAAAGAGTATTTATTCTTTTTGATTGCCGTAAATAATTTACTACAAAAATTTAAGAACCTATTTTATAGGTAGAGATTATGAAAATAGTCATATGCGGAACTAGAGAAAGTAGAGATTTAGAAGTTTCAAGGCAAGTTGGGGAAGCATTGGCTGGTTTTCCTTCCTGCACAGTTCTGGCAAATGGAGGAACGTATGGTTTCCCAAGAGAAGTCCCGCTAATAGCAAAAGCCAATCGTCCAGAATTGCTAATAGAAGCGTATACTCCATTTGCAAGTGAAGAAGAATGGAGAAGATATGCGCACCTTGGACTTTCTGATATAACAGATTATGATCATATAAACTGGCTCTGTGGGCAAACAAATGATTCAAACTTAAAACTGCGGGCTCTGCAAAGAATCCCTTCACTTTTAGATGGAAGTAGAACGGCTATTTTTTATGCCAGCAACACATCTGGAAATACTCATGTAGAAATTATTTCTGCAAACTCATTAGAAATAAGATCATTCATCCTGACACCCGACAGGGAAGTTCGAGATTTATTGAAAGATTCATATAAAATGATTTTGAAAAGAGGCATTACAAGATTTTATTCTGATCCTAACGAATTGATAAAAGATCTATTTGAGGAGGTCGATATATGAATTTTGAGATGATCTCTACCGAAGACATCGCATTGTTTACCAGCGGAGTAAGAATAAATCTCGCCTATATTTATTTTAAAGAAGGCATGAAAGATGTTAAAGCAACATTTGAAGTCATTGTTAGAGAGGATGAAAGAAGAAACTACTTTGTTGCTGCCGGAATCCGTTCTATAGCCGAATATGTTAAAACTGTTAAATTCAACGAAGAACATTTAAAATTTTTTAAGGAATTTTACAAATATTCCGACGATTTTATCGACTATTTAAGAAATTACTCATTCAAGGGAGATATTTGGGCTATGCCTGAAGGAACAATTTTTTTCCCAAATGAACCGGTAATTAGAATAACTGCGCGGATAATAGACTTGTGTCTAATGGAGCAGTTTGTCATCAATACAGTTATGCATCAAACAATGCTCGCCTCGAAGTTTGCAAGAATCAGAATTTCTGCAAAAGATAAAACAATCGCTTCTTCTCATGTAAGATCACACGGAATGGAATCTGGAATTAAATCTATCAGACTTTCTAAAATGGTTGGAATAGACTCTTCGACTATGTCCTTCTATTCTTACAAAACTGGAGACCAGAAAACAGAAGGTTGGGGCGCTACCCATTTCTTTATACAGTCCTTTGAAAGCGAGCTCGAAGCTTTTCGAGTTTACGCAAAATATCGTCCTGAAAAAAGTCTCTTTATGCTAGATACGTATGATTTCGAGAAAGGATTAGAAAATTTCATTAAAGTAGCAAAAGAAGTTGAATCAGAAAATAAACAAATCAGGGCAGTTTTATTAGACAGTGGTGATCAACTTGAGAGAAGCAAGTACGTCAGGAAAAAATTGGACGAGAACAATCTAGGATATATAAAAATATTTGCCGCGGGGAATTATGATGAATACAAAATTTCTAAAATGATCAAGGAGAATGCACCTATTGACATATTTGCTGTTGCGACTGAGGCAGTAAACTCAACAGATTCTCCCAAGTTAGAAGTTGTCTTCAAAATGGTTGAGATCGAAAAGGGAGATAAAATCTTTCCAAAAATAAAACTATCGGAAAATAAAATTCATTATCCTGGAAAAAAGCAAGTATATTTAATTAAATCATCAAACGGAAATTATGTTTCTCGAGTGATAGGTTTGGAAGGAGAAATGAACCAAGAAAGTCTTCTAATAGAAATAATACGCGAGGGTAGTTTAGTTTATGAATTTCCTGTGCTTGAGGAAACTGCGTCTTACTTCAAAAAACAGTCTGCTAAATATCCATCAGAAATATTTAATTTAACTGAAAAGATTAATTTTCCAATTGGGATTAGTAAAAAATTGCAGGAACTTTTTGATGAAACCAAAGCAACTTATGTGCTTTAAGAGAATTTTCGATTAAGGCAGCGTCTTATACCTTGTATTGACTAAGATGTACAGAACAAATAAAAGAATGAGTGCCGCAATGATTGTATAGTGTGTGACATCAAAAGATTTTCTTCCTAATTTAAGATCGAGAATTGAATTGAAAGATTCTCCGAGCATCTCTTGGCTCGAGGCTCTGAAATATTGACCGCCGGTATTGTGGGCAAGAGCTTTTAGGGCATCTTCATCAAGAGTCGTTAAACTGCCATAAGAAGTTATTCCTCCTTCTTCTGTTCCCATTCCAATTGTATGAATAATTACATTGTTTGCACTCGCGTAGTCTATCGCTGTTTCTATTGTCCCAACATTGATTCTTCCGTCGCTTAACAGTATTATTGCTTTTTGTTCCTCTCCTTCCAGCAAATTCGTCGAGGTCAAAACAGCTTCGGCGAGATCTGTTCCGCCTATCGCACTTATAGGAATCCCGTTAATCGCCTGCCTTACTAATGAAATATCGTCCGTCAAACTCTGCTCCATCAATGCATTCCCCGAAAAAGAAACAACGGCCATTTTTGAACCTTCAGAAATTTGAGTAAATTGAATTGCTGCTTCTTTCGCAGCTTCTAATCTGTTTGGATAAAAATCATCCGCCTCCATGCTTCTCGAAGTATCTATCGCTATCGAGAACGAAAAAGAACTTGCGAAAACATCTCTTTGAACATTTAATCCGGAAAGAGAAAGAACTAACAGGACTGCAATCAACGCCGTTATAATTAAAACAAAAATATTTTTTGAAAGTAGATCAAGACCCTTTACTCTCGAGATTGCGTCGAAATTCGCGAAGCTAAGGGCTATTCCTCTTCTTTTTCTGAGCATCCAAAAATGGATGAAGATGATTACAGGAATCAAGGCTAAGAGAAACATATACGAAGGTCTTATCAACGAAATTTCTACCACTATCTTGTCTCCTCTTTTTTGATTCTTGCCTTGAGGAATTCTGCTAAAGTTGGAACAAAAGGGACGTTTGTCATTAGAGGAAGATAGTCTATGTTATGTTTTGAGCAAGTTGACTTTAACAACGCTTCTTTCTCTGCGGCGATTCGTTCGTAAGTTGCTTTCGCAACCCGCGGATCTATAAGCATCTGCTCCCCTGTTCTTGGATCCTGAATTGCAATTTCTCCTGAAAAAAGAGGCAGGGATTTGTCGAGAGGATCATTGATAGCCAAAACCAGAGTTTCAAATCTTTCTGAAATTATAGTCAGCGGCTTCACAAGACTTTCATCAAACTCTGTGAAATCAGACACTATGACAACCGAATCAATATTTTTGTTAAGATAGGACAGGGCAAATTCTAAACCGTTCGAAAGTCTCGAAGCACCCCCATAAGTTTCTGGGTCGGTTAATATATCAACGAACTGGTAAAATTTTCTCGTTCCTCCAGCAGGACCGAGGTAATGTTTGATTTTATCGCTGAATATTATCGAACCGACTCTGTCTCCAGTTGTTATTATCAAATGCGAAAATGAAGCTACGACTTCTGCCGAATATTCGCATTTTAGTTTTTCAGACGAGCCGAATATCATGTTCTCCCCAACATCCACTATAAAAATTATTTTTAGATTTCGTTCATCCCTGTATTGCTTTACCAGCAGGTTGTTTGCTCTTTTACTCGCTTTCCAGTCAATCGTAGAAGCGTCGTCATCAGGAGCATAAGTCCGAAAAGTTTCGAACTCGAGTCCTTTTCCTCTTAAAAGAATCCTATAAAGCTTATGTTTTAAGATAAATTCTTTCATCATTGCCTGAAGCTCTGAAATTCTGCTCGGGATATCTGTATTTAGGGAGCGTTGGATTTGCATGTTAAAAATCAAGGCGCCTTGACAACTTTTAGAATCTCGTCAATAACTTTAATTGAATCTATTCCTTCTGCCTGCGCTTTATATGACAGAATTAACCTATGACGGAGGACTTCGTGAGCAACTTTATCTATATCTTTTGGAATTACATAATTTCTTCCTCTTAACAACGCTTCTGCTTTAGATGCTATGAAAAGTGTTATGCTCGCCCTCGGTGAGGAGCCCATTTCAACATACTCTCCATATTTGAAATCTTTCTTTCTTGTTTTCGTAACTATATCCAAAATGTAGTTCTTTATTTTTTCGTCTAAATAAATTCTGTGAGTTAATTTCTGCATTTCGATTATCTTTTTTTCTGTTATGATTGATTTTAAATCTACGTCTTCGAATTTTTTGAAAGTCACATTCTCTTCCATGATTCTCGCTTCGTCCTCTGGTTTTGGATAAGAGAAAACAACTTTGAAAATAAATCTGTCTATTTGTGCTTCCGGAAGTGTGTAAACCCCTTCTTGTTCAAGCGGGTTTTGAGTCGCCATGACGAAAAAAGGTTTTGGCAATTCAAAAGTTTCTTTTCCTATTGTAACCTGCCCTTCTTGCATCGCCTCTATCATAGCAGACTGCGTTTTTGGCGGAGAACGGTTTATTTCGTCGGCAACGATAAAGTTAGCGAAAATCGGTCCCTTCACCACTTCAAAACCCTTGTTTGGATCGTAAGTTGTCAGCCCGGTAATATCTGTAGGAAGGAGGTCTACAGTAAACTGAATTCTCTTTGACGTAGCTCCTGTTACTTTTGCCAACGCTTTAATTACTAAAGTTTTTGCAATGCCCGGAACTCCTTCAACCAAAACATGCCCGTTCGATAAAAGCGCGCGCACTAAAGACTCTACTACTTCATCATGGCCAAAAAAAATCTTTCCTACTTCTTTTTGTATTTGTGCTATTGTTTCTGAAACTCTGCGGACTTCCGCAGGATCTAACTTCTTAACATGTGAACTTGTTGATGCCATTTCTCTTTTGACATTAAAAATAGAACGGAGAGATTATTAAAGGTTTTGTTGGTCTTTGAGATTTTCGATCATTTGTCAATACGTAACCGCAAGGAATCTACCTTCTTTTAAGATGGAGTGAATTGCGGCAATATTTTTCTATTCGAATGAATATAAAAAAGTGAACAAGATGTTGTTACCGAATACATCCGTAATCGAAGAAAACATCACGGGCTGGAGTAATTTTTGGAAACCCCACTCGCCGAAGGCGATTTGCCCACAGGCAAACCTTTAGGGTGGGGAGGACGTCATTTTGCAAAAATTGAATTTAACATCGGGCTTATAGAGAGTTTCCGTTAGGAAATTCGGACGAACGACTGCAAAGAGTGAGTTCTATAAGCCCTGTTATGTCTCCTGAGTTTACGAGAGTGCAACGTGGCAAAACGCTTGCGTTTTGAGTTAAAATCACTTTTCAGGGTGGGCATCGTATAAGAGAAGTTGTTGCGATATTTTTGCTTCTTTTTTATAAAAAAAGATATTTTCCAAAAACCGAAAGATTTTTATAGTTATACAAGTATGTATACCCATGCCACAAGAAACATTAAGAAAAAACATTTTGCACTATCCACAATTAGATACTATTCTAATGGTGGAGGAATTTATTAGAGAGAACTCTGGAGAACATAAGAAAAAATCACTCTGGGAAGCACTGCCTAGAAAAATGATTTACCAAACCTTTTGTGTGATATTTGACTATCTATTAGAATCTGGAAAGATAGCACAAGACAAAGAGGGATGGGTTGTTTGGATTTGGAATCCAGAATTAGTAAGAAAATATCTTTCTAAGCCAAATTTGTCAAGATGAAATCACAAATCAAATTTGCAGAAGAAAAACTGAAAGAAAGTTTTGAGAAACTTAAAGATTCGAAAACAGAAGATAAGAAACTTTACGAGTGGATAAATAGAGCACTAAATGATTTAGAAGAAAATGCCTTTTGCGGAATAAGAATACAAAAAAGATTAATTCCGAAAGTTTACATTGAAAAATATGGAATTGATAATCTTTGGAAATACGATTTGCCAAAGGGTTGGAGACTGATTTATTCAGTAGCTAATGGAGAAGTTTGTGTTTTGTCCATTATTCTTGAATGGATGGACCATAAAGATTATGAGAGAAGATTTGGGTATTAATCTTATCAAAAGAAGATTTAGCGTATTTAAGATTTCATTACCAAATGCCAACACTGTAGACTCCACTACGCCCTGATGAAAATGCCTCTAACAATGATTTGTCAAGTTTCATTTCTTGCCTATGGAATTCAGCGTATCGTCCTTCGGCACAGCGCTTTCCAAGAGCAAATCCGTGGGAACAAAGGGAGCCATCCCGCATAACTCTAACTTCAAAACGGTGACCATGTCCTACAGGATCATCATCGGTATTTATCCCGACAACACTTACGATAGGTTTATTACCTACCTTGAAATTACTAACCAAAACTCCTTTTCTGTGATTTGTAACATATTCTCCTCCCTCATCATATATTTCATAAGCGGAAATTTCTTTTAAATTTGGAGCAATTCTTTCTGTAGTGTGTTCAAGAGCACGAGCCAAACCACTTTTTGCAAATTCTTCAGAAGTTTGAACTTTTCCTTGCTTAAAGGTTTCAAAAGATGCGAAAGCAACATCATTGTCAATTAAATAAATCCCATTTACTTTTCTTGCATTTGCTAACTTTCTTTTCAATTCGCTCTCATCAGTTTCTCTGGTATTCGTAAAAACTCCTTCTTGGGTTATTACCACATCTCCTGCTTGCAACACAGAATTTTTAAAAAGATAAGATTCTAATCTACTGAAATATTTAGAAGCTATCAAAATTGACTCAGAAGTTGTTGCTGGAATAGCTGGAACAAAATCTTCTTCTCGCATTTTGTCTATGTTTTCTTTGTAAGTGCCACGACCATAAAGTTTCCATACTCCTTGAATGCTTCCTTTCTTGCTACTTTTCTTTGCCATAAAAATATCTCAAAAATCCTCTATTTAATTATAACTACTCCCCAAGGTAAGTATCAAATAGAAAGGTTTTTAAAATTCTGCTTCGTTCTGAATAAGTATGGAAATAGAAAAGTCATTAGAAATGTTGGGTTTTTCGCAAAGGGAAAGCAGAGTATACCTCTCCTTGCTAAGTTTAGGACCAACAACAACTTCTAAATTAATCAGAGAAACAGGAATAGCTTCTTCAAAAATTTACGACGTTTTAGAGAAACTTCAACACAAAGGTTTTGTGTCATATGTAATTGTGGAAAATAAAAAAGAATTTCATTCTGCTAATCCTGAAAAAGTTTATGATTTGATAAAAGAAAAAGAAAAAATACTAGAGTCTGTTCTGCCAAAACTAAAACTACTTTACGAAAAAACGAAAGAGGAAGTAATTGCAGAAATTTACAAAGATAAGGAAGGTATAAAGAACATATTTGAAGAAATCCTTAAAGAAGGAGAAGATTGGTGCGCGTTTGGAGCCAGCGGAAAAGGAGCTACAACTCTGCCCTATTATCTACCTGGGTTTTACAAAAGGATGGAAGAAGAAAAAATAAAACTAAAAATTCTTTTTATTGATGGGGAAACAACAAGACAACAAGCAAAAGAACTAAAACAATTTAGCAATATTCAAAGCAGATTTTTACCAAAGGAAATACGAAATCTAATGGTTACATTTATTTACAGTAATAGGGTAGCTATAATTCCAATAACTGAAACTGTGGAAAATGCCCCATTAGGAATTGTAATTAAGAGCAAAGAAAGTGCAGATAGTTATAGAGACTATTTCAACTGGTTATGGAAACTCGCTAAAAAATAACCTTGTGTCAGCAAAGACAAATTGTCCGCAGGACAGAGCAACAACTTCTATAGAGCGTGGCCCATTGTGAAAAGTGATTTTAATTAAACATAACATCCTTTCTCATCCTGATATATTTTTGTAATCTCTTCTCTGTTTTTGAATTTGCTGTGAATATCCTATACATATAGCATCAGACTTAAGTATTTGACCAGATTGTCTGTTGATATATTCGAAAGATGCTACAAATTGGTTGATTATTTGCGTCTCTCGGCACAAATTCAATATCCCCTCAGCGCCCTCTTGAGTTTGCTTCTTTGATAGAAGTAATAAAACAAACCGAGGACGAACGCTGCTAAACTTGCGAAGCTTATGTAGTTCACGACTTGTCCCCTTATTCTTTCAAATACCCTGCTGCTCGGGGGCTGTGCAATCGCTTCACGGCATGCCTCAAGGGCTTCGTTTGCTTTTCTCACCGCCCCTTCTAAATCTCCGCCAATATACAGCTCTCTCGCTTGGTCAATTGTTTCTTTCAATTCCGTGCATTCAGGGTTGCCGACTATAAACTCTTCTGTAAAAACCAGTCTTTCTAAAATGTCCTCCTCTTCCTTTATTTCAATATAAAATTTGCCCCAATCATTGTATTCAGGGTTTCTTACTGTTCCATTGATTGTCACCTCGAAGATTCCTGTTGCTGTTGTGTCTATATCTACAATCAAAGTAACATTTTCTTTTGCTCCTGCGGGAAGAGATTTTATGAAAGAACGATCAAGAGAAGCGATTAAGTCTGTCCTTAGCAAACCGTCCTTTGCGACTATTCCGTCCAGAATTATATCATTCAAATCTATTTCACCGTCGTTCCATACCCCGATTGGAATTATCAGCTTGTCCTTCTTTTTTGCCGAGACTGGTTCTGGAACTATTATCTTCAATGATATTGGCTTCTTTTTCGATGAACCCCCGCCGCCTGACGGAGTCGGAGTTGTTGTCGGCGTTATTAAATCTACGGTGAAATTATTGCTCGTTAAATTGCTCAATATTGTCGAACTATAACTATCATTAGTGTATTCGTAAGCTGTTAGGCTATAATTTGCAGATGCTGTGCTTGAAGAAGAGAAAGAAATTAACGGCGTTCCAGCGTCTGTCCAGTTAGTTATCGTTACTGTTATTGAGTCTCCTGAATGTTTTGTTGCCGCAAATCCTACAATCTGTTTCGTGCATGAATCAGAGGCATCGCCATCTGAAAAATGGTTTGACAAAGTGATTTGTATCGGGCTTCCCCCGGATTGATCATTTATTGTATCAATTGAAGCGAGAGCGGAATTAGAATGATTTATAGTCACATTCCATGTTGTTGAATTGCTGAGTTTCGGATTTGAAATGTTCAGAGTAAGATTAACAGCTCCAGAGCATGTTGTCTCATCGCTTAATGTCGGAGTGAAGTTCCACAAGAAAGCTGTTCCGTTTCCATTTCCGTATGTTGAGTTTCTTACAACTCCGTTTATATAAAGAGTATAATTCAAGGTATTTCCAACTGTATGGTTTGCCGTGAAGTTTAATGCGGACACGTTGCTTTCCTTCAGGTTAAATTGGAAAGTGCTTGCAGGAGATAAAAACACCGGATAATCATAAACAGAAATGTTAAAAAATTCCGTGTCAACTCTTCCTGTGCTGTCATTGACAGTTAAGTTGAACTGCAATATCCCTGCGAAAGTCTGGTTGAAAGTGAAGTTAATTATTCCTGTCGTTCTATTGATTGGATATGAATTAAGCAAGAGTCCTGTTAAAGCAGTTAGATTTGTTAATGTATAAGTTAGATTAGTTGAGTTTACGAGGGGAAATTGTTCGTTTCCGTCTTCTTCATCTGTCGTGTTAACGTCAAAATAAAAAGTCTCGAGAATAGAACTGTTTCTATTTCTTATTTCTGTCATGACCGGAGCGTGCTGGACCTCGGAAATTATCAGAACAAAAGTGTGCGTGTCTTTTATTCCTGCAGAATCTGTTGCATTGAGTGTTATGTTATAATACCCTAAATCTGGTTTGCCAGGAACGAATGTGTTTGATATGAACCATTGAGTAGCGCCTGTAAAAAGCAAATGGGAAAAAGTCAGCAAGGTTGTGTTCGGTCCTTGTATGCTCCAATTTAAGGAATTATTTAATGTATTAGAAATGAGCAAATCATCATCTGTAACAACAGCTGTAATCGTTACGCTTGCATCTTCTGATATGTTGATATTAAAAAGACTTTCCTGATCTTCTCCCGTTGCAGTCAGTGAAGAAATATTCGGCGCGTCATTTACATTCGCTATTGTGAAGTTGAATTGTTGAGTTGCGGGAGTTATGCCGTCGGTGACTGTTATGTTTATGAAAAACGAGCCGACATCCCTATCTGTCGGGGTAAAATTTACCTCCCCTGTTGTTATGTTGATAAAAAAAGATTCCATTGAAGAAGAGCCGTTCGTAAAGTTTAACGGGTCTGTATCTGAAACATTCTGGCTTAAATTAAGATATAGCCGAATGTCTTCTGTTCCTGTTATGTTTGTTTGCAATGGAGAAATCCAGACTGGAGCATTGTTTGTCAAAACTGTTATGTTAAAAATTCTTTCTGCAGCTGAAAAATTATTTGCATCTCTTACAGTTATGTTAACAAGATGTGCTCCTGTTCCTAAAAGAGATGGATTGATAAAAATAGTCGCCTGTGTTTTGTTTGTATTTGCAATATATGTTGATGATGAAATTGATGCGTTGGTATTATTTGAAGTGAATGTTAGTGTTTCATTGTAAACTCTTTCATCAGAAATCAACAAATCGTCGTCAGTTGCGTTTACATAAATTGTGTAGTTGTTGCTCGTATATGCAGTTAGATTATTTATATAATCTAAAGTGACGGAGTCGTTGACATTATCAATAAAGAACCAGAAGATTGTAGAATTTGTCTTTGTCGGACTTCCTGTATCTGTTATCGTCACATTTACCGACCAGTTTCCTACTTGCGCATCTGCTGGAGTGAAATTGACAACTGCAGAACCGTTGTAACTTGCCGCGCTGTTCACTGCAATCTGCGTCCAGTTTGTTCCTGTAGTATTGAAAGTAAACCATGTATAATTTGTCGTGAAAGTTATATTTCTATCTTCATCAATATCCGTAACATTAATCCTGCAATTGAACAAAGCATTTTCCGTTGTGTTTCTTTCGTTGTCGCAGACATAACGGAAATAAGGAGCGACGTTAATATTTGCAACTGTGAAATTTACAATTTGAGTTCTCGTTGCGTTGTAAGGTGTGATTGAATTGTTTAAATCTCTAACTGTGAAATTAATTATATAACTCCCGACATCGTTTCTTAATGGCGTGAAACTTAAATTCCATACTCCAGAAGTGGTGTTGAAACTGTAATGAGAAATATTGAATAGGTCTCTTCCGTCCGAGCCGGCTGTATCGCAATTACGAGTTGACCAAGAAGCTACTGAACAATTCATAAAAGTAATTGTTAAATTAAACGGAATATCGTTTTCTTCATCTGTTACATTGAAAGTGTAATTGAAAACCTCAGTCGCGTTGAAAGATTTGTTTTCCAAACCGATGAAGAGCGGGGCGTCGTTGACTGTTGTTATATTAAAAACAAAAAGCCTAGTTCCAAATGATTGAGGACCAGGAATGCTAAGGTCCATTGTGATATTATATACGGCTGTCTCGTTATTTCTTGTTGCATTTATTGTTAATATTCCTGTTGAACTATTTAATGATATCCAATGAAAAAATGAAACATTTTTATCTGTCCCATGAACATTTGAAACTATTGGATTATCTTCTCCAAGCGTATAAAAACTGAACGATACAGGATCAGGATCAGGATTTGAAATATTTGAAGTAAAATTATATGTATACAATTGATCTTCCTGTCCGGAGGAAGTATTGACTGGTTGGCTAACTGTCCAACTTGGATCTGCTGCACTTACCGTATTAGTGAAGAAGATAAAAGTTACGACAATTAATAATATTACAGCTCTCTCCTCTTTTTTCATCCCCATTATTGCTCTCACCGCAACCAACTCCCATATCTTACCTGCATTTTTTTAAATGTAATAATTTCTCTTATGAACAGCAAAGTGAATAAACCAGAGAACATCCAGAAAGCAATCATTGCAAGTTTAGAAGGGAAGACAGATTGTTTCATGCACGGCTTGCAACTTCCTCCGCAATCTATTTCTTCTTCGTTAAAATCTTTTATTCCATTGTAACAGTTTGAACAATAGGAGCTGTCTCCTTGAGAGAATGTAATATCCAACCTATCTTTCTTCCAAGAATCAAGATTAATTTTAGCGACTATTCTTTCTGAACTTGGATCTATACCTGCAAGAAATTCCTGATTACATTGCTCTACTTTTTTCAATTCTATCGGATAAAATTCTTCGCATGGCTTTTCTTCCATGAAACTCTCGACGCATTCGTTTGCGTCTCTGCAGATTCGGTTGTGATAGCCCCCAAAACTAATTTTTCCGTTGATTAAATCAGATATTTTTTCTGTGTATATGCATTCACTCCAGTCAGTGCATTCTATTTTTGGAGAACAACCAGGAATCTGACAGAACCTTCTCTCGATAATATTTCTTCTTGCGCATTTTTGGTCAATACAAACTCGGCTTTGCAATCCTTCAAGACATGCTCCCCACTCGCCGCATTCGTAATCTGAAAAACATCTCACTGCGTTTCCTGTTAAAGGACTGCTAAAATTAAAATCTTGGGCTGAAACCAATGGCAATATCAAAATTATAATGAAGACGGTATATTTATTTATTTTCTTCATGTTCCACCTCTTTTTTCTTAGTAGGTATTAATTCTTTTTCCAGATTTAAAACGCGGAAAATTAAGAAGAGAACTATTAATCCTGCTATTGCGAAAACGAAATAGAGCGTGTACTTTATGCTCTCTTTTTGTATCAGTGGTTTTTCTGCTTCGCAAATTTTAAGGCAGGGTCCGCTACAATCTACATCGTTCTCTCCCTGATTTTGAATTCCATCCGAGCAGGTTGGACAGGGAGAACATGGATCTCCGCAATCGGTCATTAGCTCGCAGTTCCCATCATGACAATTTATTAGATTATCAAAACAGCTCGGATCTAAACTGAATAGACATGCCTGAGTTTCCGGAAGCTTGTGGACTGAAGTGTTGCAATAGTTTAAATCAAAGCAGTTCCTCGTCTGGAAACCGCAGCTTGTCCAGCTGTTTTTTTCGCACTCTCCTTTTATTGACTGGAATTCTGTTTGTGTAAGCAGACCGTATTGAGCCGATGCGGAGATTTCCTGACAGAGATCCCATTCTAAGCAAGCCCATTTCTCTTTGCAGTTCAATGTTCTTGCCGAATCTGTTCCTTCAAGAAAACCTTCAGGGCATTCTGATTTAGAGAGAGTTATATTCCAACCTACTGAATCGGAATTTAGCCCGTCTGAAATAACTGCCACGACGTTGAACCCTCCCTTGATGCCGCAGCCGAATGTAAAAATGAGAGTATCAGAACCCTGTCCCATGTCTGTTTCTTTTAACTCGTCGTTAAGATACCATTTTGTCTCGGGAGTTGTTCCGTCCGGATCGAACTTTGAAATATTGAAGAACAAATATTCAGAACCTGTGGCGTTTAAATTTCTCGAGTATGGGAACTGTTCTAGGACTGTCGGCTGACGGTTTTTTTCTGTTATGGTTAATTGAAAATCCTTGCAAGCCGATTCAGAAGATCCGTCCTGACCGCATTGTAAAATATGCTCGTGCGGTTTTTTAAGATTTTTATCTGCTGCACAAACTCGTATATCGTGCGTTCCTATTTTTTCTTCATCATAAACAAATTCTACTGCTCCTTTAGTTGAAATGTCGAATAAATCGTCTCCGTTTAGGAAATTTAAAGAAAAGGTTAAATTATTAGAATCTTGATTGCCGTCTTCTTGGTCGTCGGCTAAAACCTGCCAGCTAAACTCCTGATTATCTTCATCTACTGTGAATGATCCTATGTCTCTTATGACTGGCGGATTGTTAATTTCTATTACCGAGATTTCTGTTTCCGCGCTTTCAATGAGTTGTCCGTCCGAAACGTAGATTGTTTGATTAAAATCTCCTGTCTGATTTTTTGTGAGATTTCCAGAATAAATTTCCGCTCTCGTTATATTCTGATAAGTCGAGATTTTTCTTATGTAAAGAGGATTTTTTGGAGCTATGTTGAACTCTAAGAAATCATTTTCAGGATCGCCTGCGTCAATCAAATATGACAGCGCTTCTCCTTCACAGACAAATATTTTTTTATCAATCTCGCTAATGATTGGCTGTTTATTTGTTGGAGAGAGATAAAATTCCGGCTCCTGTTCTTTTGAGAATAATAAATAGAAACCGAACACGATAAATGCTAAGACAATTAAAGCTATAGCTCTGCGCGTCATTCCTCTTTTTTGCATTCTATTCTGCCTCCACATCTTTTTTTATTTTGTCAAATAAATCCTTGACTCTCCTTTTCATATCTTCAAATTCCTTGTCTTCCATGCTTGTGCGGGTTGAATATTGAATGCTTTCTCTTAAATCCAGAATTTTATCACTATGCTCCAGGTCTTTCTTGATTCCTTTATCGAAAATATCTTCTAAATCTGTCTTTGTAAAAGACAATTTTCCTTCGTCAATTAGGATTTCTATAAAGGCAAAAGTACAACTTTGATTTCTTGATTCTACGCCGTTTTTTGCCAGAATAGCCAGCAATAAATGATATAAAGAATAAAAAGCAGCTGATGCAGACCAGTCGGAGAAACCTATTTCTCTAAAAGAGGCTATTGCGTGAAAATTTCTGTTTGCTTTTTCGACATGGCCCTTGATCTTCTCTTTGGATACTTCTACTCTTCTCAATCCTACGTGCCTTTCTCTATTTTTCTCCCCTTCCCTGAAACAGTTTTTTATCTTATCTTTGGCTGGCATTTTTTATTATTTTATAGAGTGTATTCTGTCCCCACAAAATTATTCCCTCTTCAAGAATTTTTATTATTGCGTTGCTTTCCTTTCCCATATTTTGGGCAAGGTCTTTTTTTGTTTGAATAACATCATGGATTTTAATTGGAGAGATTTCTTTTATTTTGTTTAGTTTTTCCTTATAATGTTCGTGATTTTTTTTATCAAAAACAAATAGGACATCCAAGTCGTTTGGATTTTGTTTGTCTGAGATATATGATCCAAATAAGACGCAGGCATCAGTTATATCTTTTATTTGTTTCAAATCGTCAAAGCGATATTTTATTTTTGTTTTGAGAGATTTCGGAGTGAGAGCGAGTTCCATGAAATTTGCGGCTCGGTCATTTTTGAAGTCAATATAGTAAGATTTTATGTTAGAGACTTTTTTGAACTTGAGGATTCCTTCTTCTTCGAATTTTTTCAATATTTTGTATGCTCCGTTGGGCGTTATTTTGCACGCTTTGGAAACTTTATTTATTGAGGGAATTTCTTTAGAATGAAGAGCGATATATCTTAAAACCTTCTTTTCGTTTTCCGTAAGCATTTACACCTCTGGTGTATAATTATACACCTAAGGTATATAAGTCTTTTGAGTTCTACTTTCTCGCTTGCCCCCATAACAAGTTAAAATATTCTAAGAAGCTGTTTGCAACATCTTGAGATTTTATGTAAATCGAGGAAATTTTTTTGCCAAAGATTATTATAATTGTTCGATCTTTGTAAATGTTTATTGCTACGGGAGCTCCATTTATAATTTTTTCAAGATTTATAGAGAAAACCGATAATTATAATACATTTGGTTCGGTTTTCTCTAACGGATAAAACCTTTCGCTCGGTGTTATAATCAACGGTTTTATCCGTAATCTGTAGAGAAACTACTCCTCTTCCTGCGCTTCTTTCTTCTCTTCTTCGAATTGTTTTTTTAGTTTGGCTTTGGTTCTGCTTTTGGATTTTAAAGAAGAAAGAGATTTTGGCAAGCCCTCATTTTTTCCCAATTCTTTCTTCAATTCTGTTTTTTCTTTTTCAATTTCTGCCTCCATTTTCTCCAAATTTTCCATCTCGCCTTCGAGATCTTCTCTCTTCGGAGGATTTTTTACAAGAGCTTGAGAGGGAAGATGTTTCATTACATCCATCACCGAAGTCTTATCCATCTTCAAAACTGTTTTCGATTCATCCTCAACATGTGATTTTAATATCTCCATTCCTGTTAAAACACAATTAAGGTTCCAGATTTTTTTCCCCTCTATATTCTGGACAACTGCAATTATTTTCTTAATCTCCTCTGAAATTCCACGGTTGTGCATCTCGTCTGCTAAGATTCCTTCAAGAGCGTCAAGATCAATATTTGTTTCGAGGTCTAATTTTTTAGGAAGCTCTCCATCTTTGGAAATCATATCGAGTATTTGTATCTGAACGCCTTCATCAAGAGTGAATGCGGCTATCTTCTTTTCTTTAGGAAGATAGAAATCTATTTGGTGAACATTCATACCCGCTTCTAAATCCAGAACGAAAAAGCCCGCTACCATGAAAGCGTCAGGGTATTTTATCTTAAAGTTCCGATAATCTTCACTCTGCTCTAATTTCTCAACATATGGTTTGAGTTTCATTTTTACCGATATACAAGAAAAGAAGGATATTTAAAGATTTATGAAATTAATTTTGAACAGTATCTTCGCATAAGGATTTTTAGCAGTTTTTTTATTCGCGGTCACGCACCTTATTAGCTGTAAAATTACTGGTGCGTAACGCGCTCACCCCCCACTCTTCCCCGAGAGAGTTCTTATTTTTTATTAGTTTACTAAACTCTCTCGGCTCACCTCCCAGTTAGTTCAATTTCGTGCAATTTCCGTTGCGGAGTTTTTTAGTGCACGAAATTGATCATTCACAGAGATTTCCGATAATTAAGTTAGAATTTAGTTCGGAAATCTCTGGCATATCTTTTCCTAAAAACCTAACGAGGAAAAGATATGTAATGCAAAAAAACCACATGACGATTGTTATAGATATGCGAAGATACTGTAAGATTGAGAAAGCATTAAATAGTTGTTCTGTTTTTTTGTGAAATGAGAAATGAAGTGAATAATTGGCTGAGGCAGGCAAATAAGGATCTTGAGGTAGCGGAAAAAACGTTTAAGATAGAAGAGTATTATTCTGTTGTTTTTTGGTGCCAGCAAGCAGTTGAGAAGGGTTTGAAGGCGGTAATTTTAGAGAAGACAAGAGAGAAGACAATCGGACATTCCTTGGTTCAATTAGGAAAAGAAGCTAATGTTCCTGCAGAATTTGTTTCAAAATTGAAAAAGTTGAGCCCGCAGTATTTTTTAGCGCGATATCCTGATGCGAGCGAAGATGTTCCGTTTGAATTGTATGATAAAGAAATAACAAAAGAGTTTCTGAGCATCTCGGAGGAGGTTTTGTCATGGATAAACAATCAGCTAAAATAGCAAAGGAGTTCTCTAAAAGAATAAAAAAGAAATTTGGTGTTCAGAAATTAATTCTTTTCGGCAGCAGAGCGAGAGGAGACAATTTTAAAAATAGTGACTATGATTTCATAGTCGTTTCTGACAAGTTCAAGCATATAAAATTTATTTTAAGAGCGAGTGATTTTTATGAGTATTGGGATAAAAAAACTGACTTGGAGATAATCTGCTACACGCCCGAAGAATTTGAGAGAAAAAAGAAACAAATTGGGATTGTCAAAACGGCTGTTGAGGAAGGTGTCGAGATTTGAGTCTGTTGCTATAGTTGAAAAAAGGAAAAAAGTGGGAAATAAGAAAGTTTATATAGTATAATTATATTGTCTAATCATGATAGAAATAAAAACTAAATTGCGAAGATGGGGAAATTCTTTTGGAGTAGTTGTGCCTCAGAAAGCTGTTGAAAGAGTAAAGGCGAGGGAAGGTGAGGAAATTACTATCTTCTTGAATAGAACAAAAGGAAATGTATTGAGAGAGATGTTTGGCTCCCATAAATTCAAGAAACCAGTAGAAAAATTAATGAAAGAAATGGATGAAGAGCTGTACGATGACTGAATATATTTTTGATACGTATGCCATAATTGAGATTATAGAAGGAAATCAGAGTTATGAAAAGTTTATTGATGATGAAATATTGATTAACGAGTTTATTTTTGCAGAGCTTTGTTATAATTTAATAAAATTTGACTATCCAAAAAAAGATTATTACCTGGAGAAGTACAAGAGCTTTATCACAAACATAGACTCAGAAGTTATCAGAAAAGCTATGGAGTTTAGATATGCAAACAAGAAAAAGAAAATGTCAATGACAGATTGTGTTTCGTATTTTCAAGCGAAAAAGTTGGAAATAAAATTCCTTACAGGCGACAAAGAATTTGAAAATCTTGATAACGTAGAGTTTGTTAAATGACGATTAAACAATTAAAGAAAAAAGTTACAATCGTCAGAGAAGCTGTGAGAAACGGGATTGAAATTTGAGAAATTATAACGAAAGACTCGAAATGTTCAATTATTTATGTTCTCCGTTTAATCTTTATCTGTAAATAATTGTGGTTTGAAATCTTGAACTACCCCCATAAAATCAGTTGAATGAACATCTAAGACTAATCTGTCTCCCCAACCCGAATCCTGTCTTGCTAAATAAATTCCATCATACGGAAAAAAATCTCTTTCGAATTTTAAATTAGAATCTGGAACATTATATGAATGTTGTAATTGTAATAATACTGGTTCTGTAGTTTTTTCAAGAGAGCCGTTAATTAATTTAAACCATTGGCCCTTTGATTTGACAACAACATCCGAAGAATTGCCATTCGTTTCTTGTGTTAATCCAACCTCATCAAAAGTAAATCCTATATAATTTCTGTTGTGCTTGCCATATAAATCAAATATCCTTTCTGAATTTCCGGTTCTTAAATCCGTTGCGAATATGCACTCTTCATATGGGCTTGTATAGATAAGCTTGCCTCTGCTTATTCCCACGATCCTTCCTATTCCCATTGGAGTATCTATATAACTGACTTCTTTTTCATTTGACAAAATTCTGTTTAAAGGCGCTATGCCTATCTTAATACTAGGATAATTAATTCCCTCTACAAAAACCAGAGAATCATTAGAATTATTGAGAACTTCTGATGCCATATTTAACGTCTTATCTTCTTCAATCTCTTCTTTTATCCAACTTCCTGCGATGAGGCATCCTCCTAGAATAAGAGGTGCATATTTTATTGTCTTCTTCCCAAAATTAACGACACGCTCTAAAGCAGAATCTATTTTTCTTCCTGCTGTTACGAAGGGAGAAGCTATTCTTTTAAAGAATCCTGGACCGTCGAATTTTCCATCGAGACCTTGTTGTAAATATTCAAGCGCTTGTTTTACATTTGGCCTGCCTGTTTGAGAAGGGTCTGTCATTTTGAAAACAAATTCGTCGAGCCATTTGGGAGCGTTGTGTTTTGAAGGAAGTTCTCTGCCTTCTGTCCTCCTAAAATTATTTCCAGAAATCATTTCGTATAAGAGTTGTCCAATTTGATGAATATCTGTTGCGGAAGTTACTGTTTCTCCACAGAGTTGTTCCGGAGTATGATACGCGAAAGTCATAGCAGTTGCTTCGCCTTTTTCAACTATTGAGCCAAGATGAGCTATTGACTGGGTAGGCATTCTCTGTCCTGTTTGAGCGCCGAAATCAGCGAGCTTGACAACTTCTCTACCATTATTATTTTGAAGCAAAACATTAGATGGCTTCAAATCAGCGTGATAGCCAACATTCGGATGAGCGTGAACTGCTCTAAGTCCTTCAAGAATTTGCCCGGTTATTTCAACTGCTTCTCTCCAAGGAAGTTTTCTGTCTCTACTTTCATTTAATTTTCCTTCAAGAGAAGAATCGCAATATTCTAAAACCAATGAAGGAATATTATCGTTTGCATGATAATTTCTAACACCGACAATATTTGGATTTCCAGCTAAAGCATTCAACGCCTCTGCCTCTAACCATAATCTGCTAACTTGGCTTTTATCGTCTGGGTTTATTGGTCTTTTTATCGCAACTTTTATATTCGGAAGATTTCTTGGGTGAGCGAGACAGACCACGCTAAATCCACCTTCTCCGACTACTCTGTCTATTTCGTAATCGCCAAAATCTCTTGCTTGGTTTTCCATGTGAAAACTATTTTTCAAAGGTATATAAACTTTTCCCTTTTGTAACTATCACAGAAAGATAACAAAGATTTTTATTTGCCAGCGAAAGTTAATTCCTCTTCTCAATCTTCTCCCTAATTTCTTCGATGAACTTCTCTATCTTTATTCCGAATTTTGGTTTTTGTCCGCGCTCGCGAACAGCCAAAGTTTTAGACTCTTCTTCTTTATCTCCAATAACAATTATGTAAGGAATTTTCATCAGCTCTGCTTTTCTGATTTTATCACCAACAGTTGTATTTTCCAAGTCAATGTCTATTCTTAGATTCTGAATTTTGTCTTTCAATTCTTTCTCTAATTTCTCAACTGCCTTATTGTTTCTATCTGTGAAATTTATTATTCTTACTTGAATTGGCGAGAGCCAGAGCGGAAGATTGCCGTTTGTATGTTCAAGAAGAATGCCGATGAATCTTTCTATTGCTCCCAAAATAGCACGATGAATCACCAAAGGGGTTTTTTCTATGTTATCTTTATCTTTATATTTTAATTCAAATCGTTTTGGCATCTGCATATCCAGTTGAATCGTTGATAACTGCCAGAATCTTCCTAATGAATCTTTGACATGCAAGTCAATTTTAGGACCGTAGAATGCTCCGTCGCCTTTGTTGACTTTGAATTTCACTTTGCTTTCTTTCAGGACTTTTTCTAATATTTTTTCCGCATCGTCCCAATCTTTTCTATCCCCCATGAATTTTTCCGGGCAAGTGGATAATTCTAAAGAATAATCAAATTTGAAAGTGTCCTTGTAAACTATCTTTATCATTTCTAACATATTTTGAATTTCGTCTTTAATCTGTTCTTTCGTGCAGAAAATATGGGCATCGTCTTGGGTAAATTGCACCAACCTAAACAACCCCGCCAATACGCCGGATAATTCCATCCTGTGATCTATTCCAAATTCTGATAGTCTCAGCGGGAGATCTTTGTAAGATCTCGTTTGTGACTTATAGACTAACATACCCCCAGGACAATTCATAGGCTTGACTCCGAAAGTGCGGTTTTCATATTCTGAAAGAAACATATTTTCCTTGTAATGTGTCCAATGACCGGAGACTTTGAAAAGTTTAGAATCTAAAACTTGTGGTGTCGCGATTTCTTTGTAGTTAAAGTTTTTCAATAATGAACGCATGAAATTTTCCAGCTCTTTGTAAATTATATACCCCTTATGATGCCAGAAAACCGCCCCGGGAGCAACTTCGTTAAAGGAAAACAAATCTAATTTCTGGCCTAAAATTCTATGATCATTATCTTTTAGTTTCGAAGTGTCTAATCTTGAACGAGAGATTTCTTTTAATAATCTAGAGATGTCGTAACTTTCTTCCACTACTTTACCTTTAGAATCTTCTTTCGACGGAGAAAATTCCTTGCTTAATTCAGAAAGTGGATGACCCTTGCATTTTAGTTCGAAAGTTTTGTAATAACCAAAAGGGGCGCGTGTGACGTTGAATTCTTTGGACAGTTTTTTTTCCGCGTCTTGTAAAATTGAAAGAGCTGTTTCTGGATTCGCTAAGTTTGAAGATAAATGGGCGTAGGGATACAAAACAATATTTTTCGCTTTTACTTCCGATGCTGTTTTTGAGACCGCTTCAATTAGCTCTTTTATTGTCTTATCATTGTCCCCTTTTTCTACTGCTGTTAAAACAACTAAAGGATCTTTAATTTCAACTTCTCCGTTAGTAGGAAAGTCATCAACTTTTTTCAGCGCCTTTTTCAGCGATTGGAATTTTATGTAATCGCAATGGAGTGTTAGGATTTTCATGATTGGGGGAAAGAAGAAGAATATATAAAATTATTTGATTAACAGTACCTACGCATAGCTATAAAAATCATCATGCGGCTTTTTTGCATTATATAGGACTTTGAATAACCTCATTTTGCCTGAAAACCAAGAAGAAACAAAAGAAAAATTATCTGAGCAAACCTTAATTTTGTCGTCGCCATTACATGGCTTTAATGAAATTATTAAGACTCGATGTAACTTACAAGTTAACTAAAAAACAGGGTTTTTCAAAACTCTCTATATACGTAACTATAAAGCCCAGACGATAAACCGAAAAATCTAACAACTCTTATTTCCTTGAAGATCTTAAGAGGGGTGTTAAATGAAAAGAACAAATATATTTGACGAGCTTGCTCGTCAAAGGAAGGAGAT
>Ga0209542_10003009_pt1 | contig 36766 bp, 33 predicted proteins | sample RifCSPhighO2_01_FD_184028 | JGI IMG/M metagenome (GOLD analysis project Ga0209542, IMG submission 184028) | Soil microbial communities from Rifle, Colorado - Rifle CSP2_plank highO2_0.1 (SPAdes) (version 2) | ecosystem: Environmental > Terrestrial > Deep subsurface > Rock core/Sediment ...
CTTGCAGTTGCTGAATTTATTCCTTCAATACTTCCCAAAACTAAACAATTAGGGCAAGTAACTGTTGCATAACTGCCAATTGCTGTTGCATTGGTGAGCCAGTTTGATCCGCCGGCGTCTGCATCATATCCTAAAAATGTATTGTAAGTGCCTATGGTATTGGCATCACCTGCTTGGTAGCCCAAGGCGGTGTTCTGGCTCCCTGTGGTGTTTAAGAGGAGGACTTCGTAGCCCATGGCGGTGTTGTTGGTTCCTGTGTTTGTATAGTAGAGGGCAGAGTAGCCCACGGCGGTGTTGGACGCCGCTGTGTTTGTGTTGAGGGCTCGCCAGCCCACGGCGGTGTTAAAGCCTCCTGTGGTGTTTGAGTTGAGGGCTTCGGAGCCCACGGCGGTGTTAAAGCCTCCCGTGGTGTTTAAGTTGAGGGCGGTGTAGCCCACGGCGGTGTTGGAGCCTCCTGAGGTGTTTAAGTAGAGGGCTTGGTAGCCTAGGGCGGTGTTGGAGTCCGTTGTATTATAATATAGTGCCTGACTGCCAACTGCAGTATTAAAATCTCCGGTAACATTTGAGAATGAAGCCTGGTATCCGATTCCTGTATTATTGTTAGCTCCTGTTGAATTCGCAAAACCAGCCTGAAGACCTGCAAAAAAATTCTTAAGACTTGCTCCGCCTGTTGCGCTTAACAACTGCTGGTTACTTTGAAGAATTAATATTTCTCCGGTTGTATTTCCTCCTATGGTTAGTGTCTGGTTTGCTGTTGTTGCAAGATTTCCTGTTGCTGTAAGGTAGGCACCACCTGCGGTTCCTGCAGAAAGTGTTGCTGTTGGAGTTCCAGAGTTTATGTTTAAGACTGCGAATTTAGCAGCTGCCGTAGACTGTCCTCCTATGGCAAAGTCAACCGTAGAGTTGTTAGGGTAAAGAAGTCCTGTTGAGGATTGACCCCAAAAGACATCTGTTTCTCCTACAGCGCAAGATCCCCAGGCAGCTGTTGCTCCTCCTAAAAGACACTGAGAACCGGTTCCTACTGTTCCGCCCAAGGTAATTCCTCCGCTTGATAAGGTTAACCCTGCAAATGTCGGAGAAGATGAGGTTAGAACATTCTGATCCATATCATAAAGTTCGTTGGCTCCCTGTCCTGTATCCAAAGTGGCAAAAGTAACTGCCGAAGTTGTGAGAACATTCTGATCCATATCATAAAGTTCATTTGCTCCCTGGCCTGTATCCAAAGTAGCTAATGCTCCGGCTCCTGCCGCTGATATTGACCAATTATCATCTGTTAATGATAATCCTGTTGTTGAAGCTCCGCCTATTGTAATGTTTCTTGCTGTTGCGTCAGTGCCTATTAGGATATTACCCGTATTGGTATCTCCTAAAGTTAAGGTTTGTTTGTTTGTGGTGGCTAAAGTTCCTGCAGCAGAAAGATAGGCCCCGCCTGTTGTTGCCGTACCTGCAGATATAGAGGCAGTAGGAGTTAATGCTCCTGTCATGTTTAAGACTGCAAACTTGGCAGAAGAAGATGCTTGTCCCCCGACAAAAAGATCCAGAGTTGAGTTGGTAAGATAAACCGATCCCACGGATGAATCCTCATACCAGGGGCTTATGCTGGTACCACAGGAACCTGTTCCTGTAACTATACCGCCTGATGCTGTAATACAGGAGGCAGAAGCCACGTTTACTCCCCCCGACGTGCCAAAGGTAATCTTTTTGTTTGTCGTATCGGGGGTCAGTGTTATTCCTGTTCCTGATGCAAGTGTTATGGTATCGGTATTGCTTGATGCCGAAATTGAGGTTAAATCTGATTTAACTGTTCCAAAGATTAATTGATCCGTTCCCGGAGAAGAATTCGTTATGGTAAGTGCGGAAATTGAAATGCCTGTTCCGGCTTTTAAAGTTAACGCTCCGGTACTTCCGCCTAGCGAAAGAACCCCTGTGTTTGATATTGTCGGTTGAGTTCCCGTACCCACTGATATTCCTGATCCTGCTGTTAAAGATAAAACTCCTGTGTTTGTGATTGTTGGCGTTTGTCCCGGGCCCACAGTGATTCCTGTTCCTCCGACAGCTCCGTACAAAACATTCGATGCCGTAAGCCTCCCTGTCCCTGCATTAACATCCTGATTCTCCGTTATAACTCCACCGGATAGCGTAGCAATACCTGCTACTTTTATTGTGTCTAAAAACTGAGCCGACTCTGCAAACTCACTCTGTACTTTTACGCCAAAAATCAAATTATCGATCTCTGCCCCTACTCCAAGAACAGCTTTGCCGCCTGTCGATACTTCTGAAGCTTGAGGCGATTCAGAAATACTTTTACTGCCTCCATTTAGGATATTTGCTGAATTCAGTGCGGCAATAATCAATCCTGATCCTGCAACAAAAACCATTGCAAATACTGCATAAACTGCAAATTTTTTAAATGTTAATATGCTTTTAATTGCATTTTCTGTCCAATATTGTGTACCAACTTCTCTCTGCTCTGGAAACTCTGAAAAAAGTTGTGATGGGGTAATTTCGGGAGACTCTGTTTGCGGCTCGGGCAAATCACCTCTCTCCTGTCTAAAATTATCTATCTGATCCCGCATATATCTTCTTTGGTTTCCTCTAGTTCTAAGCGGAACGAGAATTCCCTTTTCTTCCCAGCGGCGCAGGGTTTTTGTAGATACACCTAAAGCAACTGCAGTCTTTTGGATATTAAGCAGTCTTTTTGTAAAATCTTGTCCTGCTTGTCCTGAGCCTGTCGAAGGGTTTTTTTGAGTGAAGTCCGAAGAAGTTTTTTGCAAATGTGTTCTTTTTTGCTGTCTGAAATTATTTATCTGATCCTGCGTATATCTTCTTTGATTTCCCGGAGTTCTGTGTGGAACGAGAATTCCCTTTTCTTCCCAGCGGCGCAGGGTTTTTCCGGATACTCCTAGGATGTTTGCAACATCTTTGATGCTAAATAGCTGGTTCATAGGGCAGGATGTCCAAGTTTACAGAAGATTTTGTGTAAGTTTGTCCAAGTTTTATTATCATATATATAATATATTACTACATATATGTGAAAGAATGTCAAGGGGTAATATAATCTTATCTTAATCTTTTCACTTGACTCATTTCGATATCCCTATATTCAAGAATTAGCTTTAGATCTTTTCACGACATTGCCTATTGCAAATATGATAAGATTGTGATAGTTTTATTTTATATGGTAAATTTATCATTCAACCTTTCTTATACTTTAAAAGAAAGACTGCAGAAAATAGACTTACTTAGAAAAGATATACTTCTAACGCCTTTATCTCAAAAGACAGAACTCCAGATGCGCTGGGACACTTTAATTAATAGAACTTATTACTCTTTATCTCTCGCAGATAATCCCTTAAGTAAAACTGAAATTATAAAAGCATTAACTTCATATGCACTTAACGGTCAACAGGGTAAAAAACTGACTCCAGAGCAAAAAGATGTAATTAGGTACAAAAAAACGCTTGATTATATTTCTCAAAATTGGCTGTTCTCGCAAAAAAATGTCATGATAAAAGATATATTGATGCTGTATGATATGTTTTGTAACGGTAGTTTGAATGTTTCATCGTCACAGCTTCAAGAAATACTAAGTTACGTTCAGGCGAATGAAGAACATCCAGTTATCAAAGCGGGGGTTATAAGTATGGGCATACTGAGACTTGAGCCTTTTACCAAAGGCAATGGAAGACTATCAAGACTCCTTTCTTACCTTTTCTTTTATAAGACAGGTTATGATATAAGAGGCTTAATTGAGTTTGAAAAATCATGGTCGCAGGATAGACAAACTTATCTTGAAGCTTTAAGAATTAGCCTTGAAGCCGCAAGCATTACCCTTTGGCTTGAGTTTTTTGCCAATAGTCTTATCGCGCAGCTTGAATCGATTCTTAAAAAGATTCAAAGCTCTTCACCTGAAAACCTTGGCATCAATTCATCTTTTTGGAATCTAACGGACAGACAAAAATCAATAATAAGTATACTTGACCAGCCGGGTTTAACAATTACTAATAGAAAGGTTCAGAAACTTTTTGGCATATCGCAGATAACAGCTTCAAGAGACCTATCTCATTTAGCAAGCTTAGGAATACTTTTTACTCATGGCAAAGGAAGATCGGTATACTATACAAAAGTGTAAAATCAACAAATTAACAAATCAACTAATAACCCAATCAACAGATAGATTAAAAATTTGAATTGAATAATTTGATGATTAGTTTTGATTGGAAATTGGTTATTACCGCCGTATGGTTTGACATTAAAATCAAAGATTCATAATATGAATTAAGAAAGCTGCCTATGAATTCCAGTAAAATAATAATTTTCTCTGTTTTCTTTTTAACTTTCTTTTTGTTAGCGGAATCCGTCAGTGTTTTTGCCCAAACAGATAATGTTGCAACAGGCGTTGCGCTTCCTGTTTTAATAAATGAAAAGAGCGTTAAGGACGGTGATATTATTACTGTAACTTCCGATGGATATAAATTAAGCAGTTATGCATATGATCCTTCGATATATGGAGTCGTAACTACAAACCCTGCTATTTCCTTGAGAGAAAAAAACAGTAAAGCATCGTCTGTGATTTCCCTTGGAAATGCACTTGTCAGAGTGTCAGCTGTAAATGGTCCAATCAAAAAAAATAATCCGATAACAAGTTCTAAAATCTTAGGAGTCGGACAAAAAGCTGATATAAACGGATTTATTCTGGGCATTGCTCTTGAAGATTATTCCAACTCTAATCCAAACGCAGTTGGTAAGATTTTAGTATCTATAGATCCTCATTATAACGCGGCTTTTATTGGAGCCAAAATGAATCTTATAGAAAATATAAAAGTAGTTACGGGCGCTCCGTTTTTATCTCCTCTCACAACACTCAGATATATTCTTGCCGCAATCGTTACAATAACATCTTTTGTTATCGGATTCATATACTTTGGAAGGATAGCCAGAACCGGAGTTGAAGCATTAGGAAGAAATCCTCTTGCAGCACGCATAATACAGCTCGGAATAATCTTAAACGTAGCCTTAACCGCAGGGATCATTCTTATAGGAGTGGGTATAGCGTATTTAATTTTAATCTTGTAGAATAAAATATGACCCTTTCGACAAGCTCAGGGTTATAGTAAGGTATTCGAACTATGAACATAGATCCGTTGGTATTTTTTGACTTGATAATAGCACTCTTTGTCTTGGCAATAGCTTTAGCTGCGATGGCTGTTTCTTACTCGCAAATGTTAAAAAAGTTTAATACATATCAAAAAGAGGCAGACGAACTAATGAATCAAGTCCATAAGAACGAAGCCAATTTACTTGAAGATGCAAGAATTATGGCAGGAAAAATTATTGAAGATGCAAATAAAAAAGCTGCAGAAATTATCGGAAGCAGCAATGATCTTAATACGCAATCAAAGCAAAGGCTGGATCAAGCATTGGATACTCTTCTTAAACATCAGATCTCCTACTTTGAAAAAGCATCGGCGGACTTTTTAGAAGCTTACAAAAGAGAATTGGAAAGCTTAAAGCAAAAGAATGTCGAAATAGTTAAAAATGTATCAAACAATATACAAGAAGATGCAATTAAAGAAGTCAAGGATTTTGATAATATTCTTCAAAAAGAAACATTTGCCGCACAAAAAATTGTAGAAGATAAAATTGAAAAAGAATACTCAACTGCACAAAAGAATGTGCAAGATTACAAAAATGAAATGCTTAAAAAGGCAGAAGAGGAAATATATAAAATATTAGAAACTGTTTCAAAGTTAACTATAGGGAAAAGTATTCCTCTTGCTGAACATGAACAGCTCATAATTGATGCCCTGGAAAAGGCAAAAAAAGAAGGACTTGGGGACGCAAGACCATGAGTATTTTGTTATATTATGATGCCTTAAGAGAGATTAAGACGAAAGAACAGCTTAATGAATTTTCTTCGGAAATCGACATTGTGCTTTCTAGCCTTTTTAAGGTAAAGAATAAAAACATTGAAGAAATTTTAGACAAATCTGTAGGACAAAAAACCTTGGGAATCGTAAAGAAACTTATTCAAGACAATAAAATTGATCCTTCAGACTACAATTCTTTAGAAAAATTACTAATTGGGATTAAACAAGATTTAAAAAAAATAACAATTCTTAAAATTACACTGGCAATTGATCCGACACCTGAGATTATCGACCACTTATTCGAATGGGTGAAACAAAATTTAGGAGAAGGAATAATACTTGACATAGATAAAAACGAATCAATATTGGGAGGCGCAGTAATAACCTTCAATGGCAGGTATAAAGACTTTTCCCTAAAATGTACCTTGGGGGAAATATTTAAAAATAAAAAGGCTGAAATTATGAATTTTGCCAAATGAGAGATTTTACTGCCTACTTAAATGAAATCGAGGAAATAGGATTTGTTAAACAGGTAGCAGACGCAATTATATATGTTTCAGGTCTTCCAAAAGCAAAGCTTGAAGAAATTGTAATATTTGAGACCGGAGAATTTGGTCAGGTTTTTTCGGTAAATCCCGATCACATAGAAGTATTAGTTTTTTTTAAAAATCTTATAAAACCCGGTACAAGAGCAGTCAGAACTAATGAAATACTAAAAGTACCTGTAGGGCTTGAGCTTTTAGGAAGAGTTCTGAATCCCCTTGGGAATCCGATGGATACGACAAAGCCTTTTAAGATGCCAATAGAGAAAAGGGGGATTAATACGCGGCCAGCAGGAATTATTGATAGAAAAGTAATAACCAAACCGTTTGAAACAGGAGTAGTTATAGTTGACCTTATTATTCCGCTGGGACATGGACAAAGAGAGCTTGTAGTTGGAGATAGAAAAACCGGTAAAACAAGCTTTCTGACCAAGACTATTCTAAATCAGGCAAAAAGAGGAAACATTTGTATATATGCGGCTATTGGGAAAAAAAAGCTTGATATAAAAAAAATTGAAGAATTTTTTGCCAAAAACGGGGTTTTAGATAAGATGATCATAGTTGCTTCAGGATCAAACGATGCAATAGGAGTTATTTACCTCACCCCCTATACTGCAATGACCATAAGCGAATACTTTAAGGATCAAGGAAAAGATGTATTGCTGGTTTTGGATGATCTCTCGTCTCATGCAAGATTTTATAGGGAAATAGCTCTTTTGGGAAAAAGATTTCCGGGAAGAAATTCCTATCCAAGCGACATATTTTATACACACGCAAGGCTTTTGGAGCGAGCCGGGAATTTTATTACAGATAAAGGAGAGACTTCGATAACATGCCTAACCGTTGCCGAAACATCTCAGGGCGATCTGTCAGGCTACATAGAAACGAATCTTATGTCTATGACAGACGGTCATCTCTATTTTGATAAAGATCTATTTTATCAAGGAAGAAGACCTTCTATAAATCCTTTTCTCTCAGTTACTCGTGTAGGCAGGCAGACTCAAACTAATTTAAGAAGAGAGGTAAGCCGTGAAATAATGAGCTTTTTAACCTTATATCAAAAAATGCAAAATTTTATTCATTTCGGAGCAGAACTTAATGAAACTATAAAGGCAACTCTTGCAACAGGAGAAAACATTATACATTTTTTCAATCAAGCTCCCGGAGAAGTGGTTCCAATGAATTTACAAATAATTGCATTCACAATGCTTTGGGCAAACTTGTGGGAAATAAAAGATTCTACTATGGTAAAAAAGCAATTGCATCAACTCTTAAAAGCGTATAACTCTGACAAAAAAATGAGAGAAAAAATTGATAAGCTTGGCGAAATTGAATCTTTTAATAAACTTATTGGTGTGCTCAAAATTGAGGGTCCAAATATAATAAGGGAGATATCTAAAAAATATGGTAACTAAAAAGGAATTAACAGAAGAATTTAATAGAGTCTCAGCACAAAAAGATGTTCTTGAAACATATGAAGAAATAGCTGCAACTCACATGCAGAATGTAAGAAGTTCTGTTTTGGTAAGCCGTCTTTTTATAGAAGAGCTTAACTCCATATCCCAGCAAGTAAAATCTTCCTATAAAGAACAGGTTTTAAAAATGATGAAGAAAAAGAAAATAAAAGATCTAAAAGAATTAACGTTCATAGAAAAAAATGGAAAAACTTTATACGTGCTTCTTTCTTCGAATACGGGTCTTTATGGAGACATAATAAGACAGACTTTTAATCTATTTTTGGGTTTAGTAAAGCAGGAAAATGCCGATGCGGCAATAATCGGCAGAATTGGATATGAGCTTTTCGAAAATTCGGGTGTTAAAAAACCATATGCTAAATTTGAACTTCCGGATAGCAATGTGGATAATACAAGTTTTAAAAAAATAATTGATTATATTATTCAATACAAAAAGGTTTTCATAGTTTACGGAAAATTTGAAACTTTGGTATCTCAAAAGCCAGTAGTAATAGGTTTATATGACGACCCACTCCTCTTTCGAGAGCAAAGCGGCACAAAAGTAAGATATTTTTTTGAACCGTCTTTGGACAAAATTATGAAATTTTTCGAAGCGCAGATTTTCACCTCATTATTTGAGCAGACAGTTTTTGAATCTCAGCTTGCAAAATTTGCATCACGAATGACATCGCTTGAATTACGAGTAGAAAAAACAAAAGCTATCTTAAAAGATATTTTTTTGGAGAAAGAAAAAGTCAGACACAGGATTATTAATAAAAAGCAGCTTGAGACATTCTCAAGTATGTCATTATGGAGTCAAAATGGATAAAGATCATGGAAAAGTAATAAGTATTGCGGGTCAAATTGTTGAGGTGGAGTTTACGGAAAACCAACCTGATCTTCATAACCTTTTAATTCTTGAAGATAACGAGTCAACAAAAATGGAGGTCATGAAATCATCAGGCCCCTCAACTTTCTACAGCTTGTGCCTCTCGGAAGCCACAAATATCTACAAAGGGGCAAGAGTAATAAACACAAAAAAACCTATTACTGTACCCGTGGGCGAAGGTGTTTTAGGTAGAGTTATGGATATTTTTGGAGAGCAGCTGGACGGACTGGGAGAGATAAAGTATTCAGAAAGAAAAACAATTTACGGAGATTATCCTTCATACGCAGATATATCGGCTCATCAGGAGATACTTGAGACCGGAATAAAACCAATAGACTTCTTCTCTCCCATTGCAAAAGGAGGAAAAATTGGATTATTTGGAGGATCAGGGGTAGGAAAAACTTTGCTTTTAACCGAGATAATTTATAATGTCATTGTTCTTAAAAAAGGGGTGGGTAAAGACGTATCTGTTTTTGCCGGCGTTGGGGAAAGAATCCGAGAAGGACAAGAACTTCATCAAATCCTCAAAGAGCAAAAAGTATTGCCTTTGGTATCTTTGGTTTTTGGACCTATGGGTGAAAATCCTGCAGTTCGTTTTTTAACCGCTTTTACCGCAACAACAATTGCAGAATATTTTAGAGACGTTTTAAAGAAAAATGTCTTATTTTTTATAGATAACGTGTTTCGTTTTGCCCAGGCAGGAAATGAACTTGCAGTTCTCATGAAAAATATACCATCAGAAGATGGATACCAAGCAACACTTGCTTCCGAAATGGCAGCTTTTCATGAACGACTTGTTTCTTCGCAGGGGAGTTCTATAAGCGCAATCGAAACAATCTATGTACCCAATGACGATATTCTGGATCAAGGGGTCCAAGCAATATTTCCGTTTCTTGATTCAACAGTTATTTTATCAAGACCCGTCTATCAAGAGGGTCGTCTTCCAGCTATAGACCTTATATCTTCAACTTCTGCAAACTTAAGTCCGGAATTAGTCGGAGAGTTGCATAACGAGACTGTTCCTCGCGCACAAAATCTTCTAAAAGAAGCTGCTGAACTTGAGAGAATTGTTTCTCTTGTTAGTGAGGCAGAATTATCTCCCGATGATAAATTAAAATACAAAAGGTCACTGAGATTAAGAAATTATATGACTCAAAGTTTTCATGTTGCTCAATCTCAGACAGGTAGACCGGGTGTTTATGTTCCCAGACTAACGACAGTTTCGGACGTAAACGATATCATTGATGGTAAATATGACGATGTATCGGAAGAAAAGTTTCTTTTTATAGGAGAAGCTAAGGAGCTTTTAAATGGACAAAAAGGGGAAGGACAATAACTCTTTAATTTTACTTAAAATTCAAACAAAAGAAGGAGTTTCCTTTAACGATAAGGTAAAGGCAATTACTTCTTATAATGAAAAGGGGGTCTTTGACGTCCTTCCTCAACATGAAAATTTCATTTCTATTATTAAAGATAAAATTATAATACACATGACTGATGGAAAAGATAAGGAAGTGAAAATCGATAATGGAGTCTTAAAGGTCTACGAGAACGAAGCTCACATCTTTCTAGGGCTAGCAGATATTGCTTAAACCCGTTTTTCGTAATCTGCCTGATGTTCTTTCTTGATCTTTTCGATATCCGGAGTTTGAAGATGTTCTTTTATAAAAGCCATGGTCTCTTTAGAATCCTGAGTGTTGACAAAAATGCCAGTTCCGATTTCAAAACCTCCTAATATTTTTATTCTTGGAATCAGCCTTAGATACCAATCATTTCCCGGATAAATGTAAAAGTTAAAAGAGAATTCATGACCGTGCCGAAGATCAAGTATCTGAATAAGTCTTGATAATGTTTGTGCCAGATCGGAAATCTCTACATCTGTTATTTGCCCAAATAGATTCCCTCGCTTTTTCGGCGCAACCCAAACTTCATCTGGCCATTCTGAAGTTTTGGGACAAAAAAGATAAAAGTGCTCTGTTTCAACCTGGTCTTGCTTCTCGTAATTTGGACCAAATCCTAATATTGCGGCTTTGGTTCGTCCAAATAAGCGAATCGAGGATGGATCAAGATGGGAAATATCCATATTAACCTCGTTTGGCACTGCCACAAGCTGTGTGTGGGGATGCGGAAGACTTTCTCCACCTGCCTCTCCCCTGTTATGGAAAATATAAATCTGCCCCGAACTTTTATGTGCATTATATCTTTGGCGGTAGGTCTTAAGAATTAAAATAACTTGATCCAAGGGGAGCTCTTCAAAATTTTTGTGATGGTCTGGAGAGTGAATTATAATTTCGTGGATAGGAGCAAATGGAAATTTATTTGGAACTACTCTTATTTGCCAATTGCTATCTCCATCTCTGCCTCCAACTCTATATAATTCTGTTTCGTCTTTTTCTTTTCCAGTACAAAATGGGCATAAAACAGAAGGTCCTTTTGCAATATTAGGTCTCCTTGCCCGTCTGGGAGCAAGAACTGCCCATCTTTTGGTGAGCGGATTTTGAAAAAACTTAAAATCAGCCATTGTTAACAGTATTAAGTATTATGTATTAAGTATCAAGTGTCTCTTTATTTATTATTTGTTGATTAATTGATTATAAACCCTTTCGTATCCGTCTACCATCTTTTTTACGGTAAAATTATCTTCAATATGCTTTCTGCATGCATTTCTGTCTATTTTATCAATATTTTTAACCGCCTCAACCAAACCCTCTATTCCGGTTTTCTTTATAATAAAACTGCCTTTATTTGGGTAATTGCCCAAATCGGGATCAACTATAAAACCGGTAACCCCATCCCTTATAACTTCCGAAACCGACCCATGATTAAAGGCAACAACAGGTGTTCCGCACGCCATTGACTCTGCCATGACCAGACCAAAAGGTTCTTCCCAGTGGATTGGATAAAGAGTACAAATAGCATTTCTGTATAAATCACTTTTTTCTCCTCGGTTTATTTCTTCACGGAATTCAAAGAAATGAGATTCGTCTTTTAAGATTAGGGGGTAAAGAACATGATCGCAATATTCCCTATCTATTGTATCTACGGTTCCTGCTATTTTAAGCTTCATTCCTAGAATTTTTGCCGCTTTTACCGCATCAACCGGTCCTTTTTTTTCTGTTACTCTTCCCATCCAGCAAAGATACGAACCTTTTTTGCCTGAAAATGAAAACTCTGACACATCTATTCCGTTATAAACGGTTGCAACGTAATTAAGACTTTCGAGTCCTCTCCTCTGAGAATTGCTTATAGATACAAAATTATGATTTTTAAATTTTCTTAAGGTCTGTCTTTTTTCCTCCTGAGGAACATCTTCTTTACTGAATGAACCGTGAATTGTGTGAACAACCGGAGTTTTTACAAGATCTGCCAAAAACATTGCATAATATTGGGCATGGTTGTGAATAATATCGAATTCATCTGCTCTCTGAAAACATTCAATATAATGAAGAAGTGGATTTAGGGGTTGATTTTTTAACTCTCCGCTGTTTCCGATTGCTTTATCAAAAACAGAAAATAATTTTGCGGAAGTTTTTGAGTCTCCGGATGCAAATAATGTTACGTCGTGCCCTCTTTTTACAAGCTCTTCCGTAACACAAGAAACAATAAGTTCGGTTCCGCCGTATCCTCCGGGGGGAACAGAAAGCCATGGAGGAGCAAGTTGAGCAATCTTCATATCTCTACGATAATGATATCACGAATTCTAGATACTCAATAGGGCTTTTTCGTAACTGTCTACCATTTTTTTTATTGTGAAATTTTCTTCCACATGTTTTCTGCAATCTTGTCTTTTAAGTCGATCTATTTTCCTAATCGCTTCAATCATTTGTCTATAATTTTCTATAACGTAACCGGTCTTATTATTAACTAATACCTCAGAAACTGCACCGTGGTTATATGCAATAACCGGTACTCCGCAGCTCATTGCTTCTATCATTACAAGGCCAAAGGGTTCTTTCCAAAGAACGGGAAAAAGAAAAGCTTGTGCATTTTTGTACAACTTTATTTTAGTTTTAAAATCGACTTCTCCCATCCAATTAATTCTTTCTCCGTCTATATCTTTTTTTATCTCTTCGAAATAATCATTATCTCTGATTTTTCCTACCAGAATCAATTTTTTCCCGGTTTCCTTTGCGGCCTTAATAGCATCTACCTGATTTTTGTGCCTGCCGATCGAACCTACCATCAAAAGATAATCCGCAGGCTTATCATTATATTGGAACCGATTTACGTCAACTCCGTTATAAACAGTTGCAAGATATGAAAGATTTGGAAAGTCTTTTCTTTGAGCATTGCTTATGGTTATAATTGGGGTTTTAAAATTCTGGAATAATTCCGAAAGTTCTGAAAAGATATTTAAATGTATTACGTTAACAAAGGGTTTCTTTAACATTTTGGCAATAGGAAGAAAAACAGCTTCTCCTCTCATATTATTTAGTACGATATCGTATGATTCTTTAAAGTCTATTAGTTTTTGGACAACTTCTGAAAGATAGACCATCTCAAGACGCAATTCCCTTGAACCCTCCGTAAGAGTTGGGTCAAATTTTCTCTCCGCGGCACTACCTGTTACAATATCTCCTTTCCCAACTTCAATTAATTTTATATTCGAATTAAAATTTTTTGAATTTCCCTTTGCGGCAAAAAGGATTATTTCGTGTCCTTTTTCTGAAAGTCCCAGGGCTTGATAATATGCAATCCACTCTGTTCCGCCGCTTAGCGGCGGCGGAACAGGCAAAGCAACAGATCCTAAAATTGCAATTCTCATTTACCGTTTATCATTCTTGCTACTAGTTTATCAAGAGGTCCTGCATCTCTTATTACTTCTCTTTTTCTAAATTCATTATATATTCTTTCGTACCTATGTGCTACCTTTTCCCATGTAAATCTTTCGATGATGGTCTTTCTAGCTCTCTGCCCTATTTTTATTCGCAGACCTTCATCTTTTAAAAGCAAATTAACTTTTTCCGATATTTCTTTTGGGTTTCTGGGCCTTATAAACAACCCGTTTACTCCGTCTCTAACTGCAAGAGGTATTCCTCCTTTTCGAGTAACAACTACCGGAGTTTTTGTAGCCATTGCTTCTAAAACTACAAGGCCTAGGGGTTCATCCCATACGCTTGGAACAACACAAATATCTGCTCTGTAATAAAGCTTAATTAGTTTATGATTGTCAATAAATCCAAAAAAACGAACGTTAGGAAGTCTAAGTTCTTTTACAAGGTTTTCAAGATTTTTTCGCTCAGGACCATCTCCGGCTATTCCGATAACCGCATCTATATTTTTTGCAGCTTGTATAAGATACTTAACGCCTTTATATTTTGTAAGTTTTCCAGAAAACAAAATAAGTTTTTTCCCTTCTAAATTATATTTCCTGTTTACATCCGATGTCTCCATTTCTTCCGGAAACGCCGATAAATCAACTCCGCCCGGGATTACTCTAATTTGGTTCTGAAATTGATTTCCTAAAACTTTTTGCATCCATTCCTTCGTCCAAAAGCTGTTTGGAACAATACTTTTCGCTTTAAGAAGTGCCTCGGTGGTTAAATACGGATACCTTTTATCGTTTTCTAATGTAGGAAGCTCCGAGCCGTGAACAGTAACTATAAAATTAAGGCCGTATGCTATTTTGATAAATCTTGCTATCCACGGAAGAGGCATAAGATGATGAGCGTGAATAATGTCGGGATTAAATCCATTTACCGCAGATACAACCGATTTAAAGTAGGCAAGGTAATTTGCAGAAAGCTCTTGCCCAGATACTTTAGTATAAAGTTTTGAATCTGGCCATTCGGGATGACCGGTAAAAGATATTTTAAGAGGAAGATCCACATAATAATTTTTGACGTTCTTAATCTTGCGCTTATCTGGTACAACAATTGCTACTTTATTTGTCTTTGCAATCTCCTGCGCTAGTTCTCTTGAATAAGTACCCGAGCCTGAACCATACAGAGGAAACATCTGAAGATATAATATTCTCATAATTTATTCCCTATTATACATCACTTCTTTTTAATCTTTCTTTAAAAACTAAATATATAAATTTTATAAGAGCAACCTGTCTTTTGGCTCTCCATGGCTGGCTAATAAGCCTAAATAACCATTCAAAACCCATATTTCTTATAAAGGCGTGGGCTCTTTTTACTTTTCCGCTTATAAAATCAAAAGCTCCCCCAACTCCTATTACAACTTTAACCGGTAATTTTTCTAAATTTTCATATATCCAGATCTCTTGTTTTGGAGAGCCGAAAGCTACAAAGAGTATATCAATTTCTTTTTTACCATCTTTAACGAGGTCCACTGTTTTGTCATCAGGATCTCCACTGGCTGTAAAAACTACTTTAAGATTTGGCAATTTTCTCTTCAAGCGCTCGGCGGTTTGCTCTGCTATCCTAGGTCCTGCGCCCAAAAATCCTACTGTTATAGGCTTTTCTGCAACTGCCCTACAGAGACTTTCAACAAAGTCAACACCTTGTATTCTCTGTTTTAACTCTCTACCCAAAATTTTTCCGGCCATCATTACTCCTATACCGTCAGGCAAAGCTAGTTTTGCCGAATTCAATATATTCCTATAGTCGGGACTGCTGTTTGCCAACATTAAAATTTCGGGATTTGGGGTAACAATAAAGTATTTTTTACCTTCTTTTTCTAGACCTTGTAGGATATACTCTAGGATTTCACTTTCTTTTGCGTTGGTTATTCCAATTCCTAATATATTTTTATTCTTAAACATTATTTTTTACTATAAGTCTTGCTAATTTTTTTTAAATTTTCTCAAAATCCTTTTTTCGAGTATTTAATGTATTCAAAATCAGGCATCTACAATTGTGTCTGTAAGCTTAAGAAATGATCATTTTTCTTTGTTAGTACAATAAATAATACTATGATTCTATCCTGTTGTGAAAAAATTTATTTTTTTTGTCATTTTCGTGTGTTGAAAAATAAGTGAAAATTTATTATAGGATTAAATTTGTCTTGCGGTCGATCTTTAGGGATTCATTTTTTAGCAATGCTTCTTTTGTAAAGCTCTATGTTTTCAAGAGCCACTCCAGTACCTCTTGCAACACAAAGGAGTGCGTCTTCTGCAACATGACACGGAACGCCTGTTAATTTGGTGATTAATTTATCTAGATTTTTAAGAAGAGCGGTTCCCCCGCTCATAACTACTCCTTTATCTATTATGTCGCTTGCAAGCTCCGGAGGTGTTTGCTCTAAAACCCCTTTAACTGCCGCAATTATATCAAGAAGAACCGGCGCAATGGCTTCGCTTATCTGCGCTTCGGTCAGCTCTATAGTCCGAGGCAATCCGGTTACGCTATCCCTTCCTCTAATTTCCATCTTTTTCGTTTCTTTGACAAGAGAATCGTCAATCAAAGCATTTCCTATTATTATTTTTATCTCTTCAGCTGTTCTTTCTCCAATTAAGAGATTAAATTTCTTTTTTGTGTAGTTAGCAATAGCTTCATCTATCTTATTTCCTCCGGCTCTTACAGAGTTGTGTACCACTACACCGCCTAGGGAAATAACCGCACACTCCGTTGATCCTCCTCCAATATCTACAATCATGTGCCCTGCCGGCTGAGCAATTGGAATTTTTGCTCCGATTGCGGCAGCTAAAGGCTCTTCGATAAGATAAGCGATTTTTGCTCCTGCTGTCATTGTTGCATCTAAAACCGCTCTTCTTTCGACTTGCGTTACTCCGGAAGGAATGCAAACCATAACTTCGGGTTTGAAGAATCGGGATTTACCAACAGCCTTATCTATAAAATATGAGAGCATTGCTTCTGTAATCGTGTAATCTGCTATAACTCCGTCTCGCAGCGGTCTTTGGGCAACGATATTTCCGGGCGTTCTGCCAAGCATATCTTTTGCTTCTTTCCCGACCGCAACCACTCTATTTTCTTCTGCGGTAACAGCAACTACAGTTGGTTCATTGAGAACAATTCCTTCTCCGGCAAGATAAACCAATGTATTTGCAGTACCTAAATCTATTCCAATTCGTTTAGAAAACATAAAATTAATATATCAAAATATATGCTAAGCGCATCAAATCAAAATTTTACTTTGTTTTCTGATTATAAAGTCATTTTGTACATCTTGCAAGGGCTATTATTAGCCTGCCCGCCCGACACGCAACTTACCGATAGCAGGGGGAAATGAACTTGCGAAGTCATTGCGGGCGGGGTATAATGCTTTTAATGAAAAAGGTGCTTATTGCAGTTTCTATTCTCGCAGTATTAATTTTAATAACAGTTGCAATAACCTTGTACGGCAGAGGGTACAGATTTTCTTTCAATAATGGCAGAGCAGATCTATCTGGAACCGGTCTTTTGGTTGCAACAAGCAATCCGGACGGCGCCCAAGTCTTTCTTAATGGACATTTAACTACTGCAACAGATAATACTATAAATTTGCAACCCGGAAGCTATAAGGTTCGGATATTTAAAGACGGTTATTTCCCTTGGGAAAAAAATCTTATAATAGAAAGGGGGGTTGTAGCCAAAGCCGAAGCTCTGTTGTTTCCCACCGCTCCAAAGCTTGAGAGCGTAACAAACATTGGCGTTAATAATCCCGTGCTTGATCCGTCAAGGACAAAAATCGCTTATACCGTAACTTCTCAGGCTGTTAGAAAAAACGGAGTCTATATTCTTGATATGACATCAAGACCGATTCTGACTCTTCAAAACTCCTCCAGTCAAATAGCAGATGACACTGTAAGTTTATTCTCAAAAGCTATACTGTCATGGTCTCCGGACGGAGAATCTCTTATAGCAAGCATTTCTGCCCAAGGTCTTACTGCAAATTATTTGCTTGCGGCAGGTTCATTTAACCAGTCTCCAAGCGATGTTACCGAAACCCTTACAAACATAAATTCCTCTTGGGATAAATTAAAAGCCGATAGAGATAAATCGCTAGCGGACGGCCTTTCTGCAAAACTCAGAAAAACAGTAAGCGATGATTTCAATATTATGTCATGGTCTGCCGACGAAACAAAGATTCTTTATCAAGCATCATCGTCTGCAACACTCCCAATTATAAGAAGCCCTAGGCTAATAGGAGCAAACTCAACTCCTGAAGAAAGAAGCTTGAAAAAAGACGGAATCTATGTTTACGATATTAAAGAGGATAGAAATTATAAGATTCACGCCCCGGCCAACAAGGATCAGGTTTTTCTTACCTGGTTTCCCGACTCAAAGCACTTAATATACCTTCATGATAAAAAAATAGATATTATGGAATATGACGGAGCTAATGTTACAAAAATTTTTGCAGGACCGTTTACAGACAGCTATGTTTTCCCATGGTCGGATAGCTCAAGAATTGTCATTTTAACCAATTTAGGAAATTCCGATACTCCTCCGAATCTCTACACAATCAGCCTCAAGTAACAAGTAGATAACAGCGTATAGCGAATAGGAATTAGCGATTAGTTAAAATTTTTCACTTGCCATCGGAAAAAGGACGTTAAGTTTTTCCTTCTCTTCGCCAACTCGCAGTTGAATGCATGAGAAATTAAATGAGTGATTCAGGGGGATTCCTTGTTTATCAAGGAGGGGGTGAAATCCCCCGAAGAGCGAGTTTAATTTCGAAAGCATGAAACAAGACTAGGCGAGAGCTTTTGCTTCTTTTCTCGGCAGAAAAGAAGATAAATGTTTTTGTAAAGAGTTTTTGGTACTTTTGCGGAAAAAGAACAAAGCGAATTTATTTTGGCTTTGGAAAATCAACCTGTTAGTTCCTCTTCGGCAGATAGGTTAGCCCTCAATTGAGTAAATCTTCCTGCTAAAATCTTATTCCCTAAAAGATTCACTACTCGATAGAATTTTTTTAAACCATCATCTGCGGGTCGCCTTACTGAAAATCTTCCTGGGCTTTGACCTTCTGTCACAAAGCTTTGAAGTAACTTCTCTTCCTCTAAAACATCCTTCTCTCCCCCCTCTTGAATTAACCTCCTTCTATATTTTATTATTGCAAGCCCAAATAATTCTCTTAGGTCTAACCCCATACTCCTTCCTAAATAGTTCATCCATTTGCTGTACACATCTCTAAATTCAGGATCGAGTTCTCTTAGTTGGGCAAGATTATAGAAGATATCTGCTGTCTCCGACAGTACTTCTGGCAGATTCTGTCTATCTTTCTCGAAATATCGAGAAATAGAAGCGTTAACTTCGGGAATCTCCGGAGCTTTTGGGTAATTATAGCCCTTAGTATAAATACTGTTTCCTCTTAAATCTTTTTCTTGTGTAACATCATTCGTTTCATCTCCTATTAGAAATAGAATCTTATGATCAGCTGGAACAGTGTTGCCGCTTCGGTACAAGTTATTTTCTCTATCTAGAAGGTCTTTTGCTATAACTTCTGCCATTTGATTTTCGGTTAAATTTGGCAAATCTTTTGCTAGATCTTCTACTTCTTGTGATGGGGTTTGTTCGTTACCTGGTTTCTCTGCGCTATCCATAATATGATTATCATAATCAGAAAAATAAATATTTGCAACTCGCCACCTCAAGTTTTTGGCTCGGCGAAAACCAATAGCCTTTTCCAGGTTGTTCCCGGCGGCCAGCAGGTTTGAAGAATCAGCTGTTCTTTCCCGGTATTTGCTTTTGTGATGTATGAAATATCCTGCGGATCAACAGTCTTTAACTCTGTAACTACATAATTATACCTTTGATTTTCAAAGAAAATTACAATATCGTCTCCGGGCTTTAGGTCTTTTAGAAGATAAAAAACCGCGTTATATCTTCCTACATCCCAAAAATTATCTGTTGAATGAGCAAAAAGATAAATATTTCCTTTCATTCCGGGAAAAACTGTTCCTTTGGCATGCGCAACACCGTTTTGAAGTACTGGCAAAAATTCATTTTGATTGGATGGGTCGATATTTGGAAAAACTTTTGTACTCGCGCCAAGACGGGGTATCAAAATACTAAAATCTGTGTCTTTTGGTATCAAAATCTGCTCTTTGGGACCTGCTAAAATTTCATTAAATCCTCCGCTGATTCCCTGAGAATTTTCTGCTTTTTGTTTTTTGAGAATCTCGCCTAACGGAGAAGTTTGAGTATCTACAACAGTATATTTTATTCCTCTTGCCTGAACAATCTTGAAGGAAACTTCGTAATATAATGCCGGCCCGAAAGTTGCTAAAACTCCAAAAAATGCAAAAAGAACTAAGAAATTCCCAATAGTTCGAAGTATTAAAAAACGAATAATTTCTTCTCTTGTCATAAAATTAAGCGCCCTCGAGAGGAGTCGAACCTCCAATCTTTCCCTTAGGACGGGACTGCTCTGTCCATTGAGCTACGAGGGCAAAATTTGACATTTATAATATTGGTAGTATCATTTTATCACATCGGGGTATGGCGCAGTGGTAGCGCGCACCGTTCGGGACGGTGAGGTCGTTGGTTCAAATCCAACTACCCCGACCTTCTCCCACCTCTAAGGTGGAACAACAGCGCCCATTGTTGCTGTACCACGGCTAGAGATATCCAGGAGGCAAGATTGAAAGTCAAGACAAAATTAGGTATAATTATTTTAACATTCCTCGGAAGGAGGTGAGAATCAATGCCAGAGACAGGAAGAGTCCAGTCTAAAGATGTTATCCGACCAGAGAAAACACGACCAGGTGATGTTATAAGGCCTGGACGGCCACAAACGTGGGAAGAAATACATCCACCAAGGATACAACCAAAGGATGTTATCCTGCCTAGAGAACAATAGCGTTAAAGATGATAGAAGAGCTTTGCCGCCCCTGGGATGAAATAGCCTCGCTACCTTCGAGGTGAAACAGGCTCGTTATAAACGGGTCCTATCAAAATTAGTATAAAGCTCTGCAGCCATTCCAATATGAGCTGGTATATTGGGTCTAGTAAGCCTCGTATTCTTAGGATTGACTCTATCAATCGCACTCCTTAGTAAGTTTCCAAACAAATATTCTTTTAGTAAGAATTCGTCTTGGTTTAATGCTTTTAGATTATTAACCATAATTCTTCCACATTCCATAAGTACATCTTGTGCTTGGAGATATTCCTCATTAAGTTTGTAAGTAATGTTCCAGCTACCTCCTGTCTCTTGCTTGCATTGATAAGAGAACATGAACAAAAGTGGTGTTCCTACAAAAGTGTTGATAGCATAAGCTGGTGAGTAATATCCTGCCAAGCGAGGGTCAATTATTTGATAATCCGCTTGTCCATTGTTGTTAGTAACAATTAATAAGTTCTTCATGTGTTCATCTCCGTGTCCTAAAACCATTACAGGGTCGGGTTTTGCTTCCTTCAATCTTTCAAGAGAAGCCGTGCATAGCTCTCTCAAGGATGGATATGTTATCCCATTCACATTCATTGGTAAATCCATAAATTGAGATAATTTTTCGTTTGCTAAAACGGCTTCCAGGGTGTCAATGGTAGCTTGTCTCAAATTAACTACTAGCTTATCTTCTTCCATTGGTTGCTCAGTTGCTTGCCACATCTTCCTAAGATCACCAGCAAATCGCATGGCAGAGGCGGTGGACTCTTTTGGCTTGTCCACTAGAGCCTTATCAAATCTTTCTCCCTCAGATCGCTTTACAACAAGCAAAGGCGGTAAGCCTTCGGGTCTATGAAGTAATCGTACTCTTGGCATATGAAGATATTCTCTTAGTTGTTGGTAAGAATTATATTGAGTGATTGGGTCTTCATAGCCGCGCACATCTGAACCTGACACTTTAATAAATGATCGAGGTCTCTCATACCTAAAGGATTCGAGAGTATTATCTCCTACTGGAATAAAAGTTCTTGGATTAACTTGTTCGTTTGTTTCTCCCATAAAATTTGTTTTTCTTATTCTACTCCTTATAGTGTGAGTTTTGTAGTATCAGGCTTTGTTAAAATTTGCCACTCCCGAGGTGAAATAGGTTCGCTACCTACGACCTAAGAGGATTTTAGCCGTAAAGGAGGGTGCCGATAAAGATGACCGCACCGAGAATTACTCCTAAAATTCCGTTGATTATGATAACTTTTTCTCTGTGGATTATTCCATAGGCAAACCAAATCGTCGCTGTGAATACATAGGCAAGCCAGGTTATGGAAGAAACCCCCGAAACATTTTTCTTTGTATAAATATCGAAAAGTTGGGGCAATGTGATTAAAGGGCTTGCTGTTGCAACAACCATTATAACTGCATTTAGGGCCTTATGAAATATTGATGCATGCTTTTTGTGAAGCGGATGCTGATGAAGCATAATTAAAATATAACAGATAGTTGTTGAAAATAAAACAATTTTGTGTCATTATTACAAAATGGAAAAACTGACAAAGAAAGAAAAGAAAGAACTTAAAAAACTTGAATGGGAAGAAGAACTTAAAAAAGAAAAAAGAAATAAGAGGCTAAAACAGATAGGGCTTTGGGTAGGCGTCGCGGTTATTTTAATAGGAGCAGTTTATGGACTTTTCCTGATTGCAAATTCTCCGAAGTCTACAAGCACTTCTTCGGGTAAACTTCCGCAGGTCGTAAGCGAAGATCCTGTCACGGGAAATCCCAATGCTAAAGCAACACTTGTTGAGTATTCGGATTTCCAGTGTCCTGCATGTGCGGCATATCACCCTCTGATTAAACAACTGCTTTCTGAATACAATGGTAAAATTTACTTTGTTTATAGATACTTCCCTTTAGCAACCCATCAAAATGCAATGATTTCATCTCTTGCCGCATATGCTGCCGGTCTTCAGAATAAATTCTGGGAAATGCACGATATGCTTTTTCAAACCCAAAATTCTTGGGCTAGTTCTTCAAAGGCCCGAGAAACTTTTATAGATTACGCTAAAAAATTGGATTTAGATATAGATAAATTTAAAACTGATCTTGATTCGGATAAGGGAAAAAGTTTTATAAATGACACCTACGGTAAAGGACTGGCAATTGGAGTAAATTCAACGCCAACGTTTTTCCTAAATGGAGTGAAAATCCAAAACCCAAGAACCTATGATGATTTTAAGAAACTAATTCAAGATGAAATTAATAAAAAGTAAAAAACTTTTTTTTATCCTTCTTATTCTTTCGTTTCTGGGTTTTCTGGACTCTGCCTATCTGACAATTCTACATTATAAAAACGCATTCCCCCCTTGCAGTGTCACTTCAGGCTGCGAAGAAGTTTTGACGAGTCCTTACTCTGTATTGGGGCCAATGCCTATTGCTTTATTTGGCAGTATTTTCTACCTTACGGTTATTGTTCTATGTCTTTTTCTAATTACAACAAACTATAAAAAAATATATCTTAATATATTATATCCGCTTGTCTTTGTAGGTTTTATTGTCTCTGTTGTTCTCTTCTTAATCCAGGCATTTATACTTCACTCATTCTGCCAATACTGCGTTTTGTCTGAAGTGATATCCACGGCACTTTTAGCTCTTGTAGTTCTAAGATTTTGGGGAAGGGAAAAAAACTAGATAAACTCTTCAACTCTTTTGTATTCGTGAATTTCAGAGGACGAAAACCACAATGCTTTTTCAAGATTCGCTTCCTTTATGCTTGCCGAAACATGAACCAAATTCATTATCCCTCTTTTTTCATCATTGCGATCAAGCTTGAAGACATTCGGATTGCCGTTGCGGTCAGTAATGTGAAACGTACCATCTATACCACTGCTCTTTTAGTCCGCCGGATGAGGGGAAGAAAATGAGCTGTATTTTATTTGTGATATTAAATCAACCAATACGCTTCACCAAGTAAATCTTTTTTTGAGACAATAAATACATCCACTGCGTGAAATCCTGCCTGCCGGCAGGCAGGCTTAATCGCACGCACTCTCAATGTATTTATGCCGAAAAGGTCTTGAAAAGCCGTAGCCGTTCAATACAACCAATCTTGTAAGAGTATAGCAGAAAATTTTGGCCGAAAAAAAATCAACCCCGATTAAATCAGGGTCAAAGTATCAAAGAGTCAAAGTTTTGAAATTCAAGAAACAAAGGGATTAAGTTTCAAATTACTTGCGAAGAGAAAAAACCAACTGAGACGTCGGATCCCACTGAAACGTAGGCCTAGCCCAACGAGCATTCCCCCACAAACCGTCATCACGGCGATCAAGCAAAAAGACACGCGGACTGCCGTAGCGGTCAGCAATTTGCTTCATGCCAATCCATATCGGTAATTTTATTGGCAAGTCCTTGTATGTAGGCTTATTGTTGAATGCAATAACTAGATGAGGACCAACTTCTGCAGGACACAAATCCCAATTTAATTTATCTGCTCTCTCGTAAATTTGTTCTGTTGTCGGAGTACCGATTAAGCCCATAACCGAAGGCGTAGCTATTATTGGGCTTATTACTTGCTGTCTTGGTAAAGTAATAAAGTCTTTGCTTCTTAGAAGATCCCTTGCGTAATCGGATACTCTATTTCCGAGGGCTTTCTCAAGATCTTTTGGTTTAATACCACCAATTGTAAGATCCGGAAGACAAATTACTCCTTCGGGGAGCGAGAAAGTTTCTCTGCCTCTTGCTCTTGCAACTTGTGCCCATGCGGAAACCCCCTGAGCAATATCACTATAGCCCGAGGCGCTAAACTGTCTACCTAATTTTTCTAAATCTGCTGCCATTGATAGTGGATATTATCATACTATGAGTTACATGTCAATAGCTTTGTTTTCGAAGGTTTCATTATCTCTGTCGTACTTTTCGCAATCCAGGCATTTATACTTCACTCATTCTGCCAATACTGCGTGGTTTCTGAAATCATTTCTCTCCTAGTCTTTGGGTTGACAATACTTGCTTTTCGAGGTTCAACCTTGAAGAAATGATTCATTAGGAATTAGAAATTAGAAATTTAGAGCAGCTCTTCAACTCTTTTGTATTCGTGGATTTCAGAGGAGGTAAACCAGAGGGTCTTTTCAAAATTTGCTTCTTTTATGCTTGCCGAAACATGAACCAAATTCATTATTCCTCTTTTTTCATCATTGGCATAAGCTGCAGAATCGGTTGAGAAATCTCCTCTTATTGTTCCTGCAGGTGAATGAACCGGCATAGTGGGACCTGCAATAACAATTGCATTTTCAACGGCGTGTCTTCCCTCAAGAAGAACAACTACAATTGGTCCGCTTTTTATGTAATCGAAAAGCCACTTATTAACCATTTTCCCAAGTTGTATCGGATCATCTGTTCCCAATTCTTTTTTTGCATTCTTGCCGTATTGCGTATATGTTTTAAGAGTTTTCTCTCCCCATCTTTTAAGGGTTGCGGGATCATTACTTTGGTAGTGTTTAATAAGAAGATCATCGGAGGCTTCAACCATTTTCATCCCCACAATCTTAAGGCCGACTCTTTCAAATCTTCGCAGGATTTCTCCAATTAAGCCTCTTTTTACCCCGTCCGGTTTAATTAAAACAACTGTCTGCTCCATAATTTTTTAGGGCATAGAAAATAGCGTATAGAGAATAGTTAACTAAACGCTAGACGCTTGACGCTAATCGCTATTAACTATAAGGATAGCAGTTTTTCAAATCTTTGTCCATCGGAAAAATTTCCAATTACCGCAAGATTTAGGGTTTGTCCAACAAGGTAGGTTCGCGCAACATCTGCAACTTCATCTAGGGTTACTTGGTTTATTTTTTCCATATACTCGTTTGGCGTTTCAATTTTATCCTCTAAAATTTCCGCAAGGCCATAAAATCCTGCAACTGCCCTTGAGTCTTCGATTTCTAAAACTAAATGACCTTTTATAAATTCTTTGGCTTTTGTAAGCTCCTTGTTTGAGATTTGCCCTGAGCTTGCCGAATAGGTAAGATTTGAGATTTTCTGATACTGCTCAACTATCACCGAGATTGCTTCATCGACTCTTTTGGGATCAACTCCTGCAGTTGAAACTAAGGTTCCGCAGTCTTGATAATGATCAGAAGATGTCCTTACATAATAAGCAAGTCCCCTTTTTTCCCTAACTTCGTGAAATAGTCTTGAGCTCATTCCGCCTCCCAAAATTGAAGCAAGGATAGAAAGAGCATATTTATCCTTATGGTTTAGGGGAATAGTCCGCACTCCTATTGCAACATGAACTTGCTCGGTTTTTTTTCTTTTTACCATTACAGCAGGCTTTGATTGCTTTTGTATCACTTTTCTATATCCTTTTATATCGAAAGGCTTCATGTCGGCAAAAAACTTACTGACTATCTGCACTGTTTTATCGCTGTCAATTCCGCCGGCTATTATCACCACCATATTATCTGCTGAATAAAGACTATCCATATACGAAGTAAAGTCTTCTCTGGAAAGTTTTTTAATAATCTCTTTTCTTCCTCCTATGTCCCATCCCATTGGAGAATCGCCGTACAAAAGACTTTCATAGATATCATGAATTTTTCGGGCAGGCGTATCTTCGTATAAATTTAGCTCTTCTATGATAACTCCTCTTTCTTTGTTAATCTCCTCATCTTTAAATAAAGAGTTCCTAAGCATATCAGAAATAACATCCAAAGATAGCTTAAGATGGTTTACCGAAGACTTAATATAATAACCGGTTGTTTCCTTTCCTGTAAATGCATTAAATTCTCCGCCGATTCCATCTATCAAGGAAGATATCTCAAGCGCCGAAGGCCTTTTTTTAGTTCCCTTAAATGCCATGTGCTCTAAGAAGTGAGAAACACCGTTGTTTAATTTAGTTTCGTATCTGCTCCCGGCACCTACTAAGATCATCGAGGTTACACTTTTGAAAGACGGCATTGGTATTGTTAAAACACGGAGTCCATTTGATAAAACTTTTCTTTGAAACTGCATAGTAATTATTTTTGAGGATAGACCGTTAGAAACTAGATGCTAGAATTTGAAGTTAGAAAGTAGAATATAGATCCATCTTCTATCTCCAAACTTCAAGGTCCATTTTCAAGCTTCGATATTCTATCATCAAATTAATCCTAATGATACCACAACCGATTTTCCCCCTCAAGAGTCAAAAAGATAAATCTGATTAATTGAAAATAGGACAACATTTTTATATAATCTCTCCATGCAAAGAACAGAAAGAGAAATTGGCGGTACTCCACCACCAATAGATATTCCTTCTACGGTAAGCGGTGTAATAGCTGGAGATCAAGATGCTATGGGGAAACTCGATGGTTTATTAAGAAATAAGCTAATCAGATTTTTTTCAAGATATAACCGGCAAATCTCAGAAGACTTAGCCCAAGATACGATTATGAAAGTTTTAACTGCTTTACCCACCTTTGATTCGAATTTAGGAGAAGGCAATTACGAACAGAATTTTTGGAGCTGGGCATTTACGATAGGTCGAAACTCTATGATAGACAACCACCGACGGGAGGCAAGACAGGGGATAACAACAAATGTCCCGATAGATGAAAAAATTCAATATGATGATGCTAGGGAAGATGGTGGCGAAGAATGGTTTTATCAAATTGATGATCAGACTGTTTTAAGTCTTATTAAAAGCCGCTTCCCATATCTATTAACAGGGAGAGAGCAAAAAATAATTGAATTAAGAGTAGCCGGAAGAAAAAATAAAGAAATAGCAGAGTTGCTAAATACTACCGAAGGGGTGGTAAAAGTCAGAATGACGCTGGCAAGAGCAAAAATAGAGAATGAAATTCTTGAAAAAGCCGGGTTTAAACGTTCAAGCGCATTTGGAGACAAAAGATTTCAAGAAGCAGTAGCAGTGGGTAGAGTTAGATCAATAAAGATATTAGGCCGATATTATGTAAGAGAGGAGGATGTAAACGCATACAATAAGAGAAAAGTACAAGTTGACCAAGAGCTTTTAGACAATGGTTATCTTTTGTTATCCGAATGTACGACTGCTCACGAATATGCTGTATTAACAAGCAGTTATTCCTCAAATATCCACGATGCTATATTAAAACACAATGGAAGAGTGTATATTAAAAAAGAGGATCTTCAAATTCTTCAGGAAAAAATTAAGAATCGCAGAAAAGCAAGAATATTTCCGCCAAGCCCCAGTCACAAAAAACTGACTGATTTATGTAGAACTATAATTCAGTACAATAAAGCTAAGAAGGCAATAAGAGCTGGTCGATTAACGGCAATTAAAAGCAGGGGGAAATTGTTTGTTAAAGAGGAAGATTTTAGCACATGGGTAGAAACTCTGGGGAAATAACTACATCTTGCTTGGTGCTTCAATTCCTAAAAGATAGAGGCCGGTTTTGAGAATTTGACCGGCTGCGAATGTTAGTTGTAATCTAAATTCTTCTTTATCGCTCCCTAAAATTTTGTGCTTTTGATAAAAATTATTGAACTTTTGAGAAAGTTCAAAGAGATAATTGCACAAAAGATTTGGCGCAAAATTTTCCCCTGCTTCTTCCACAATTTCGCTGAAATGAACTAATAATCTAAGTACAGAAAGTTCTTCCGCCTCCAATTTTGACTTTTGCCTTTCAATTTTAACTTTTGAGTTTTGAGTTTTAACTTTTGCGAGTACGCTCTGTGTACGAGCAAATGTATATTGAATATATGGTCCGGAATTCCCCTCAAATGAGATTGATTCTTCAAAAGAAAATAATATATCAGAGGTTCTTGAAAACTTTAGCATCGAATATTTAACAGCGCTAACTGCGACTTTTTCCAAAGTTTCTTCATTCATTTCATTAAACTCTTTTCTAAGCCGCGCTTTTGCCTCATCCAGAAGCCACTCCCCTTCAACCACATCTCCCTTTCTTGAGGACATCCTTCCTTCCTTAAGTCTTACAAATCCGTATTCCAGATGTATTTCTCTATTTTTAAACATATTAGAAATAGCTTCTAAAGCCTTGAATAGAACCTCAAAATACCTCTTTTGTTCCGGACCGACGACATGGATAATTTTATTCGGAGAGAAATCTTTCATCTGAAAATAAGCAAGTCCTACATCTTTTGCTTCGTAAGTTGGTAACCCTAAACTGTTAATAAATACTCTGTTATGAAGTCCATATTTTTCTCCCGCAAAAATAATAGCACCTTGATCTTTAATAAAAACATTATTTAAATTTTTCATAACAATCTCTTTGCCAAAATCTGCAACTTCACTCTCAAAATAGAGCTTATCGAACTTTGTCCCGGCTCTTTTATAAATTCTATCGAAATATTCCAGGCTCCAGTCGCGAGTTTTCTTCCACAAATCCATTATGCTCTGATCTTTTCCGTATAAATTTTTATTTATTTCCGCAATCTCTGCTTTTGCTTTTGGATTATTTTCGTAATCTTCATTTCCTTTTACATATGCCTTTGCCAAAAGGCGCATCTTTTCATCGACTGATTTCTTTCCAATTTCTTCTAAGCTGTAGTCTGTGGTCTGTAGTCCGTAGACTGCCTTAGCAACATGAAGACCTACATCTCCTTGGTAATTGGCGCGAATAACTTTGGAGGCTTGAAATTCTAAAAGTCTTGCGAGTGATTCGCCAATGATAATGTTTCTCAAATGACCTATGTGAAATAATTTATGTGTATTTGGGTGGGCAAACTCCAGCATAATTTTTTTACTTTTGAATCTCTCTCTCTTTCCGTAGTTCTCTTTTTTATCTATCACTTCTTCCAGATTCTCAAGAAGCGCTGTATCTTTGAGCCAAAAATTAATAAAACCGGGAGCGGCTACTTCTGCTTTTTCTAAAATACTTGAGAGCTCTGAAATTTTTTCTAACTCCCCTGCTATTTTCTTTGCAAGCTCTAAAGGATTTTTAAATCTGTCTTTTGCCTTTCGAAAAATCTTAAGAGCTGCATTTGTAGAATAATCTCCATGAATTGATTCCTGAGCCGACTGAATTTCTATTTCTGCTTTCTCTTCGGTAATATTTTCTATTACTTTTTGGAGATAAGAATTGATCTGATCTTTTAATTTCATATAACTATTGTTATTGTAGCATAGAAATTTGTTAACTACGATTTAGCCCTTCGGTTTCGCTCAAGGCAAGTCGGTCTTGACACAGGGTAACATAACTGATAGTTTTATATTAGACATGAAGATTCTTGTTGTAGACGATGATGAATCGCTATCTACGATTATTACATCTGCTCTTGAAAAAGAGGGTTTTGCTACTTTATTTTCAAAGACAGGCAGAGATGCATTGAATAAAGCCAAATCGGAAAATCCGGATCTTATACTTTTGGATCAAGTTCTTCCTGATATTTCCGGAAACGAAGTTCTAAAAGAGCTAAAATTGGACAGCCAAACAAAAAATATTCCTGTTATGATGATTACCAATTTCAGTCAGGAAGAGTTTGTAAACCAAGCTATAAATGAAGGCGCAATAGATTATGTTTTTAAATATAAAGTTGAAGTTGCCGATATCGTTAATAAAATCAAAAATGCTCTTAGAAAAGACGAGTCTGTCCCATCTGCACAATGATTCTAGAAATATTATCTATCTGCGCTGTAATATTGTTTGGACTAACTTCGATAATTATTTCCTTAAAAAATGATGGGTCAAAAAAATCTTTACATTATCAAGATAACGATCCTAAAAGGGAACCGTTCCAAGAAAAAAATTTAAAAGACGATTTTGCGAGCATTGCCGTACATGAACTCCGCGCGCCGCTAACGAGCATAAAAGATTCATCCGAACTTTTGCTAAATCATAAATACACGCTCAAAGATGATGAGAAAGAGCAATTTCTAAAAATGATTAACAGACAATCCCATCTGCTTTTGGATCAAGTAGGCTCTATTCTTGATGTTGCAAAACTGGAATCAGGAACTTTTAGCTTGAATAAAAAACCCGATACTATAGATGAGCTAATATATAAAAGGATTAAAATATTTACTCCTCAAGCGGAAAGAAAAAATATTTTTTTAACCTGCAATATTGATAACCATCTTCCTTTAGTAGACATGGATGAAGTTAGAATTGGAGAAGTACTGAATAATCTTATATCAAACAGTATCAAGTTTACACCGGAGGGTGGAAAAATCATTATATCTGCAACAACTTTATTTGACGAAGGGGTAAAAGGGCTACGAATTTCCGTAGCCGATACCGGCCGCGGTATACCAAAGGAAAAACAGGATAAGATCTTTACAAAATTTTATCAGGTAAAAAGCAAAGACGGCAGAGAGGAAAGAGATGGAACTGGATTAGGTTTATATATTGCAAAAAAAATTATTGACGCACATGGCGGATCAATAAGCATTGACTCAGAAGAAGGCCGTGGAACAATTATAACCTTTACACTTCCTATATATAAACCGCAACAAACAGAGGCTAGTTCCCGTTCCCTAGGTGTGGCCGAAGTCAACCCACTAACAAATTAAGTTCATCTAATTTTGAAATTTTTCCCATCGGAGATTATTTCTATGTCCCCATTTTTGTCGGTTCTTAAAGTTTTAATGCCAAATTCATTTAATAGATCTAAGGTAAACTTATTGGGATGGCCATATCGATTATGTGCGCCCACCGAAATTATTGCATAATCTGGTCTTAATCTATCTAATATCTCAATATTTAAGCCGGTTTTTGAACCATGGTGAGGCACTTCTAGGATTTTTGTGCCTTGTATAGAATTATCCAAAATTGCCTGATTTAGCTCAGAAGCCTGGCTATCGCCTGTAAAAACAGCCCTAAAAGATCCGTATGATACCAAAATAATCAATGATGCAAACTCCCTATTTTCTCCGATTTGCTTATTTGGACTCGTTTTGTCAATAAAGTCTTTTGTAGGTGCTAAAACCGAAAAGCGAGTGCCATCTTTTATTTTAAAAGAGTCTCCGAAATAAAGATGTTGGCTCCTAAGTTTTTTATCATTTAGCTGACTTAAAAAACCCTGAAAACTTGTGCTCTTATTATTTAAGTCCTCAGTAGCAAAAGAGATCAAATTATATCTTTTCATAACATAGTTAAACCCTGCAAAATGATCTAAATGAGGATGGCTTAAAAAAGCGACAGATATATCTCTTTCCCAAAAAGGCATATGATCTTCAAGACAGCCAATGATTTTTTCATCTGGTCCAGCGTCTATTAAGAAATTCTTGGAAGAGGCTGTTCTAATAAAAATCCCATCTCCTTGTCCTACATCGCAAAAAACTATATGAAGCTTGTTATCGTTGAATCTTGAATACTGATAAAAAACTATTCCGCCCAAAAAAATCAGGATTAGAATAAAAACTCCAAAATATTTTTTCATATTTTAAATTCCTCAATATGATCCTTCGACAAGCTCAGGATCATATTTTAAAATTTTTCAATTTATAAACCGCAACTCCCAACAGCAAATAATATCCTGAAACTAACTGCCACGAAAGATTTTCTATTTTTAAAATCCCGCCGAAATTCGAAAAGACATCTATAATTTTTTCAAAATATAAAATAAAAGGAAACGAAAGAAAAATAACCGATTTACCGGCTAAATCAAAAAATAATCCCAATACTCCACCGATTCCGCCTATGATCATCAAAATTGGAACTGTCCACAAAACCAAAGCATTTACAACTATCGACCATATAGAATAAATTCCAAAATTAGCAAGAAGTATCGGCAAAGTTGCGACTTGGGCAGAAATCGTTGTAGCAATATCCTCCCCGACCAAAGAATTACCCAAAATTCGTTTGATAAATTCCGAAGAATAAAAAATTGGACGAATATACAAAAGTCCGGCTGTTGCAACAAAAGAAAGCTGAAATCCTATATCAAAAATGATGTCAGGATTTAAAAGAATCATGAAGTATCCGGCAAGTATTAAACCGTACGCTGAAAGCCTCTGACGGCCTAAAATTTGCGCAGAAAATGCCAGGATACCCATTATGGCGGCTCTTATTATCGATGCCTCAAATCCCGCCAAAACTACATAAATAAAAATACCAAAAATACTGAAAAAAAGTGCCAATTGCCGTTTAAGGAAAAAGCTGAATATTGCGCTGATAAAGCCGCCGAAGAGCGTTACATTCATCCCGGATGCGGCAATAACATGAAGAACTCCCGTTATTCGAAGTTCATTAAAAAAATCGTCTGTCATTTTTTCTTTAATACCAAAAGTTATTCCTAAAAGAAGTGCTGAATAGTTTGAAGGAAGAGTTTTGTTAAATATCGCAATAAACTTTTGCCGGATCTTAACTATAGCTTCCAGAAAATTGTTACTGTCTTGCTTTTCTATTTTGGGAAAGAATAGAACGAAAATTTTTGTTCCATTTTTTAGCACTCTGGATTCTAATTTGCCAGATATTTTTAGACTATCCTGATAATGATATTGAGGCCATGAAGAAGTAATAATGAGTATTCTCCTATTCCCTAAATTAGCAGACAAGGTTTGTCGATTGCTAATCTTAGGTTCGGAATGAAGTTCTGTTTTAAAACTAATTAACTGTCCATCTGCGAATTGAGGCTGGTTTTGGTAGTACAAAAATACCCGAACGCCAAGAAACAAGAGGAGAATAGAAGAAATTACGGTGGTCTTCATTCAATAAAGCGCTATTTTATCCTTTATGTTGTCGAATACTTTACTGCTTACAACTTTTTTTGAAATCAATTCCTCAAGCGCCTGATAAGGCCGGTTGTCTATTATTTTTTGAGCGGTGACAGGACCTACCCCGGGCAATGTGTCTAGCTCTTTTTCCGACGCCGAATTTATATTGATAGACCCTCCAATTCCTACTGTAGAACTACCCCCTGCAGAACCAGATAATGCAGGACTGCTTTGTTTTTCCCCTTCAAAGGGAATATAAATTTTTGCTCCGTCGCTTATTTTAAGAGCCAAATTCAAATTTTTTGATACCCAAAGCCTATCCGCATCTCCCGAAACTCCTCCGCTTGCAATAAGAGCATCTTTTATTCTTGATTCCTTAGGCAAACTATAAACTCCGGGAGAAACCACCGCCCCCTCCACATCAACTACTAAATTTGCGATCTGATTGGAATTTTCACGAGAATCTGCTTTTTCAAATACTACATCATCTGAGTCCTGAGAGGAACCGAGTAACCCTATCAAACCATAACCTAAAAGTATCAAGCCCGCAAATCCAAAAACCAGAGGCAACCAATGTCTTTTTGCCAGCGGAAGATATCGATTAATCAATTCTTCAATATCCATTAGACTACAACAAAGTTTATTACCTTATCTTTTACATAGACGACTTTTTTAATCGTCCCGCTACTTAAATACTTTTTTATCTTTTGACTTTCTTTAGCAATCTTCTCGATTAACTGCTGATTCTCGGATTCTTCCCGGGAAGCTCTTAAAGTATCTCTTATTTTCCCATTAATTTGGGCGATAATTGTTACTTCTTTTTCAACAATTGCCGCGGTGTTAAATTTTGGCCAAGATTGAATATGAATTGACTCCTGTAATTTGGAATTTTGTAGTTTTTGCCAAATCTCTTCTGTCATATGCGGCGCAAAAGGAGCAAGTATTAATAAAAATTTTTTAAGATCGTCCCTGTTTAAATCCTCTTTATCGCTTCGCCAATCTTTAATAAACTCCATAAGTGAAGCAACAGCTGTATTAAATTTCAGGTTCTCTAGATCCTCCGAAACCTTTTTAATTGTCTTATGAAGCTTATAAACAAGCTTAACCGAAGTATTTTTATCTGAAACTTTAGTTAAAAAAAGCTGCCAAACTCTTTTTAAGAATCTAAAACATCCCTGAAGGCTTTCTTCGCTCCATGCTATGGTTTGATCAAACGGACCCATAAACATCTCGTAAATTCTTAAAGTGTCGGCACCAAATTTATTAATGATATCATCTGGATTAATAATATTATCAAAGGATTTGCTCATCTTGCGATTGTCTGGACCCAAAACAATTCCGTGCGAACGCCTCTTTGCATATGGTTCTTTCGTTGGCGCAATACCAATATCATATAAAAATTTGTAGACAAATCGGGAATATAAAAGATGTAATGTTGTATGTTCAAATCCACCCTGATAGATGTCAACCGGCATAAAGTACTCCATTTTTTTTATATTAGCTATGGCTTTATCGTTTTGAGGATCTAAGTAACGCAGGAAGTACCAGTTTGAACCTGCCCAGTTTGGCATTGTATCGGTTTCCCGTCTTCCTATTTTACCGCATTTGGGGCATTTTGCTTTTAACCAGTTTTTTGCCTGTGACAGCGGAGATTCTCCTGTTCCCGAAGGCTCATATTTCTTAAGATAAGGCAGCTCTACGGGTAAATCTTTCTCTAAAACCGCAACAGCACCGCAATCTTTGCAATGTATTATCGGTATTGGCTCTCCCCAATAATGCTGTCTTGAAAAAACCCAATCACGAAGATGATAATGAATTTCTCTTTTACCTAATCCTTTTTTTTCAAGCCAATCAATAGTTTTTGAAATTTCTTCCGGAACATTTAAACCATTCCATTCCCCCGAGTTCACAATAGTTCCTGAATCACTATGAACAATAAGATCTGTGTATGTATCATTTTTTGCTAACCATTTCCAAACGCTCGATTTTTTTCGCCAGATTCTTCCATTAAATTCTTCTCCAAGCCTGTCGATTTCTTCTTCATTGTTTTTATCAAGAATAAATCTTTTGATCTTTCCATCTTTAAATTTGAAAATAAATACAATATCCCTTGCTATATACTCATTCCAAAAACCAGGCGTCATTTTATCTATTATCAGCTTTTCGTAATCTTTGATTTTATTTTCTGGAATTTCAAGTTTTCTATATGCTTCTTTTGTTATTTCAAGAATTTTAATTCCAAGTTTTTTCAAATCGCTGTCTAAAATATCTTCTCCGCCCATTAAATAGCTTCTTATGGGAGCCTTTTCCTTAGCAATTGTTTGAACAATTGGCAAATCATACTTTTTTGCAAACTCAAAATCGCGTTGATCATGTGCGGGAACTGCCATAATCGCCCCTGTTCCGTAGCTCGTCACCACATAATCTGCTATCCAAATGGGAATTTCTTCATTATTGACCGGATTTACCGCGATTAAGCCGGTATCCACTCCTGTTTTTTCTTTTCCTTCGGCAATTCTTTCCTGCTCTGTCTTATTTTGAGCCTTCTTTATATATTCATTTATTTCTTTATTTTTTTCTGCAGTTTGTTTTGCAATTGGATGCTCCGGTGCTAAAACCATAAAAGTTGCTCCGTATAAAGTGTCTGGCCTAGTCGTGAATACTTCAATTATGAATTTTGAATTTTGAATTTTGAATTCGATCTGAGCTCCCTCGGATCTCCCTATCCAATTTACTTGCTGTGTGGCTATTTTTTGTGAGTAATCAACCAGACTTAAATCCTCCAAAAGTCTATCTGCATACTTCGTGATTTTTAAAAGCCATTGTTTTTGCATTCGTTTTTCTGTAGTAGCACCGCAACGTTCATGTGTTCCATCCGGTAAAACTTCTTCATCTGCCAAATTTGTCTTACATGACGGACACCAGTTAACTGGAACGTCTGCCCTGTAAGCCAGGCCTTTCTCAAAGAATTTTAAGAAAATCCACTGAGTCCATTTGTAATATTTTGGATCAGTCGTATTTATTTCACGGCTCCAGTCAAATGAAAGACCTAAGGATTTGCATTGTTTTTTAAATTTTGCGATGTTTTTTGGAACAATGGTTGAGGGATGAACATGCATTTTAAGTGCGTAGTTCTCGGCAGGCAAACCAAAAGCATCCCATCCGATTGGATATAACACATTTTTCCCTTCCATTCTCTTTTTTCGGGAATACGCATCCATTGCCGACCATGAACGAACATGCCCTACATGCAAACCACTACCTGAAGGATACGGGAATTCGATTAAAACATAAAACTTGGGTTTCTTGTCAAAATCCAAAGCCTCGTAAAGTCCCGCCTCCTCCCATTTTTTCTGCCATTTTTTTTCTATCTCTGAGGGAACATATTTGGAAATTTCTCTTTTGTGCTCTATTTTAGGCATAACAGGAGTATATCACAAATACGGTTTTATCTTCTATATAAAATGGGCAAATAAAATAATGCTGTTGCTTTTTGCTTGAAGATTTTATACGATTGGATTATGAAAGTGCTCCTGCAATCCTTACTTCTACTTTTTTCCTTTGTTCTTGTATTTATATGGCAGCAGACTCCTCTTTCCTCCTATACTCTTCCAATTATTGGATTTTTGGTGGTAGTTTTTATAGTCAGCTCATTTGCAACA
>Ga0209542_10003010_pt1 | contig 36765 bp, 37 predicted proteins | sample RifCSPhighO2_01_FD_184028 | JGI IMG/M metagenome (GOLD analysis project Ga0209542, IMG submission 184028) | Soil microbial communities from Rifle, Colorado - Rifle CSP2_plank highO2_0.1 (SPAdes) (version 2) | ecosystem: Environmental > Terrestrial > Deep subsurface > Rock core/Sediment ...
CCAGATTTGACTCTCTGGATAAGTTTTTTATAGAAGTTATCACTTCTCATGTAAGCCACCTCCTCTTGTTTGATTACATACTAACAATGAGGTGGTCTTTATTATAGAAACTTTCTACAGAGCTTTTCATCCGAAAAAGTTTAAATAAGCACCACATTTAGGATTTTCATGCCAAAAATAAAAAATATAAAATATAAGTATAAGAAATATGATAAAGTTAATCTTGGTTCTGGGGAAGAAATTTTAAAAGGTTATTTGAATGTTGATTTTGAAGAATTTAAGGGTGTGGATTTTCTCTGGGATTTAAACAAAATTCCTTATCCCTTTAAAGACAGTCAGTTTAAAGAAGTTATAATGAAAAATATTTTGGAGCATTTGAATAATCCTTATGGAATAATGAAAGAAATACATAGGGTAACAAAGGGAAACGGAGTGGTTTACATAAGAACCCCTCATTTTTCAAGTAACAATGCCTGGGGAGATTTACAACATAAACGCGGATTCAATTCTGAAACTTTTAAAAATCAAAATATGAAGAATCTTTTTTCAATAGAAAAGCAAGAAATAACTTTTCCACATCTGAGGTTTTTTGCAAGATGGCTTGCTAAAATGAATCAGAGATTTTACGAGAAGCATTTTGCTTATATTTTTCCTGCTGTTGATTTAGTTATAAAGCTTAGGGTGAAAAAATGAAACTTGGTCCTTTTTGGAGAAAGAGAAATACAGAATTGCATGAACTAGTAAGAAGAATTTCTGTGTATATTGATTATTTTCTCTGGCTTTTGTTGGATCCTGCAAAATTTAAGATTGTAAAGACCCAGGAAATCAATTCCATTTTAGGAGTTTTGATAAATCCCGAAAAGGGAAATGTCGGAGGAGATTTCTGTTTTCTTGGAGTTTTGGAATATTTCAAGAAAAAAAATCCCGGGATAAGAGTTGCTATACTTGGAGATTTCAAAAGCTTGGAAAGATTTGGAAAAGTTCCTGGAATTGATATGATTGTTTATAAAAACAGAAAAGACCTTGAGAAGTTAAGAAACAAAGGATTCAAAGCAGCATTATTTGTTAATCTTGGGCCTTTAAAGCCAAGGGATTTCCTTTTTGTGCCCTACAGAGTTTTAACTTTTTATCCTAGTATTAGAGCATTATTTATTTATAAAAACAGATTAAGAATAACCAGAAAACCATTTGCTCCCTGGGGAACTCATATGGTTGAATTTGGATTTAAAATGCTGGAAGTTCTTGGATTCAAATTTGATAAAAAAGATGTTCTTTTCTATTATTCAGAAGAAGAGAAGAAAGTTAAAACGTTTCTGAAAAAAAACAAAGTTGAAAAATTTATTATAGTGCATCCTGGAGGAAAATTTGTTGTTGAAACTCTACAAAGAAAAAAATGGCCTCCTCACTTATGGCCTTTGAATAGATATTCTAAAGTTGCTGAACATTTTTCCAAGATAGGATATAAAATACTAGTAACAGGAACTAAAGATGAATCATTATTGTTTGGGGAAATAAAGAAAGGATGCAACAGAAATACAGATATTATTGATTGTTGTGGAAAATTTACTATAAGGGAATTGGGAGCTTTGCTTGACAAAACTAAACTACTGATCGCTACTGATACTGCCATTGTTCACATTGCCTATCAGATTAAAACCAAGATAGTTGAATTAATAGGTCCTTCTGTTCCTGAAGCTGTAGGGGCGTGGCCTCTTGACAGTAAGAGGCATAGAATTCTGATCGATAATGGCTCCTGCTCAAGAAGCATGAGAAAGATTGAATGTCCTGAAGATATTGTCTGCCTTGGAAATATTAAAGTTCAGGATGTCATAAAAGCTGGAGAAGAACTGCTAAAGCAAAAGAGTTAAAAAAGGCCTATTTTACGCTTTATTATGACAAAACTACTGAAAAGTTACCTTGAAGAACTTAAGAGCCTGGCTCTTAAAGAAGGAAAATTCATTGGCTTTTCTTTGGAATTTCCATATAAGAATAAAGGAGATTACTATCTTCTTCCATTTAGAAACTCTGAGAAATGTGTTGTTGGGGCTTGCAAGATTTTTTCCCTAGATATGGCTAAGAAAATTTTAAAGTATTTAGATGGAAAAGCAGATTATATTTTTATTGATAGTGAGACTAAAAATTTTGATTTTTCTGATATTGGGAATATTGCCTCAGATATTGTGCAGAAAAGCAAGGTTTTACATATTAAGGTTAATGATTTTACTGCTCTTGGTGCAGATTTAATTATATCGAATTTGTTAAAACCAATAAAAGATAAAAAAATAGTTATCGTTGGTGCAGGAAATATTGGGTGTAAATTGGCTATAAAACTGGGAGAGCGAGGGGCTTCTGTTCACCTAACAGATCCTGAATTTGAAAAGGCGAAGAAAAGAGCAGAGAGTATAAACAATATTATTATCGGAAAATCAATGGAAATAAAATCCTTTCCAATTAATGAATTAAAGAATTTTAATAGTGCTGATTGCTTGGTTGGATTTACTAGATCTTATTCCAACTCTATCAATCATGAAATGGTAAAAAGAACTAAGAAAAATGTATTAATAATTGATGGAGGAATTGGGACTCTTTCTTCTAGAGCGTTAAAAGAAAAAAGAAGATTTGTAAGAGTTGATTCTAGAATTGGCTTTTACGGTTATATAGATTCCGTGGTAAAAATGGAAAATTTTCTGGAAAATAATCTTGGAGTCAGAAAAATAAAAGGAAGGAGATTTGTAGCTGGAGGAGAAATTGGGAAAAAAGGAGATATTATAATAGATTCTGTTAGAAATCCTAAGAGAATTATTGGAGTTGCTGATGGCCTTGGAGGCCTTATCAGAAGTTCACTGGGAAATGCTAAAATTAATAGAAAATTTAAAGAGGAGGTTTTGAAAGATAGATTTGTTTTTAGAGTGGATGGAGGAAGCTCTGAAACATGGAGAAAAAGAAATGAGCAAGGCCTTGGACATGTATCCAGAAGTTTGATATTAGCAAGTGAGCTGAAAAAGAAAGGTCACAAAGTATTTTTTATAATGAAGAATCTTCCGGGAGTTGAAGAAGTCGAAAAACTGGGTTTCAAGGTTTTTCTTTTGAAAAATGAGGAAAATGAAATTTCTGAAACAAGAGAAATTCTAAGAAAAATATCGAACGCTAATTTGATAATTGATAAGCTTGATTTATCAGAGAGTTATGTTAAGAGTTTTAAGAATTTGTGCAGAAAAATTGTTACATTTGACAATAAAGGTTTAGGAGCCTTGTATGCTGATTTAAACATTTATCCTTTGTATTCCTTACCTAAAGAATTTGAGAACAAGAATAATTTTTATTCAGGACCTGAATTTGTCATTCTCAAGGATTCATTTTATTCTTCCAAGAGTAGGGGGAAAATAAGTAAGAATGCTCGGAAAATAATTATTAGTTTAGGCGGAACAGACCCTACGAAAACGACCTTGAAAGTAATAAGATCTTTAAATGGCTTGAATAATATTAATGTGGATGTTGTAATTGGTTCCGGATTTACATTTAAAAATCAGATCTTGGATGAGATAAAAAATCTGAGAAATTTTAGAATAATTGAGAATTCTAGAGATTTATCAAAGATATTAAGAAAATCTGATATAGCCATATTATCTGGCGGAATAACTCCTTATGAGGCTGCTTTTCTTGGGACTCCAAGCATCGTTATTTGTCACAATAGGGGAGAAATGGAACATTCTTTCAAAGATTATGGATTCTGTATTAATCTGGGTTTAACAAACAACGTTTCTGAGAAAATGATAAAGAAAGAGGTTGAATCATTGATCCACAATTATGAAAAGAGAAAAGAGCTTAGTTTTCTTGGGATGTCTCTGTTTCCTGCAAAACCAAAAAACTTAATAATTGACCTCTTATTGAATTCTCAGGAGAAAAATGGAAAATTTAATTAAAAACAAGATAATTTTAGTGACTGGAGGAACTGGTTCTATTGGTCGGGAGTTAGTAAAACAACTTTTGAAGTTTGAGCCAAAACAAATAAGAATATTTAGCAGGGATCAGTCAAAGCAATTGTTTTTGCAACATGAATTAGGAAATAATGATATTGTAAGATATTTTATAGGAGATATAAGGGATAAAGAAAGAGTTGAACTTGCTGTAGAAAATGTTGATATAATTTTTCATGCTGCTGCTTTGAAGCATGTTGTTTCCTGTGAGTATAATCCTTTTGAAGCAATAAAAACAAATATTAATGGGCTTCAAAATGTTATTGAATCAGCTTTGAAAAACAATGTTGAAAGATTTGTTTATATTAGCACAGATAAAGCAGTTGAGCCAAGCAATATAATGGGCTCTACAAAATCCTTGGGAGAAAAATTGGTTTCCAATGCTTATTATTATAAAGGGAAAAAGAGAACTATATTTTCTTCTGTTAGGTTCGGAAATGTCTTGAATTCAGAAGGCTCCGTTTTACAAATATGGAAGAAACAAATTGAAAAAGGAAATGAAATAACTATTACAGAGCCGGAAATGAGGAGATTTTTCATGTCTATTCCACAAGCAGCACAACTTGTTTTACATGCCTTAAATTACACCCAAGTTAATGAAATATTTGTATTAAAAATGCCAGTTATGAGAGTCATGGATTTAGCAGATGTTTTGATTGATGAACTAACAAGCAAATATGGAAGGAGAAAAGAAGACATAAAAATTAAGTTTATTGGAAAGGGAGATGGAGAAAGAATGCATGAAAAATTAATGACTGAAGAAGAGGCAGAAAGAGCGATTGAAACTCAGGAATTTTTCATTGTAAGACCTCCATTGCTTATTCCTTATAAAAAAGAACATATTACCCCTTACCTCTTGCCTAATGGGTTGAAAATGCAAAAGGAAATCAAAGGATACTCGACTGAAAATTCGAAAATTCTTGATAAAGATGAAATTAGGGCTCTTTTAATAAAGGAAGGACTTATTTGAGATTTCTGCAAAGCTTTATAAATTATTTGCTTTTTCAGTAAACATGACAAAAGTTATGATTGGAAATAAAGTTATAGGAGAAAGGGAAAAGCCGTTTATTATTGCTGAAGCTGGAGTTAATCATGACAATGATTTTGAGAAGGCAAAAAATTTGATAAAAATGGCTGCTGAAGCTGGGGCTGATGCAATAAAATTTCAGAACTTTACAGCGGACACATTAACAACAAGAAATGCAAAAAGATATTGGAGCAAAGAACTGGATACTGATAAAGGCAAAACGCAACATGATTACTTTCAAAACATGAAGGAGTTAACTAAAGAGAATTATTTAAATCTAAAAAAATACGCTGATGAACTTGGAATTATCTTCTTTTCGACTCCTTTTTATTTAGAGGCAGTGGATTTGCTTGAAGAACTAGATGTCCAAGCATATAAGATTGCGTCTGCTGATTTGCCATATCATCAGCTCTTAAAGAAAGTCGCCAAAACAGGAAAACCAATTATAATGTCTGTTGGTGCTTCTTCTTTTTCTGAGATTCAGGAAAGTGTTAATGTTATAAGAAAAGAGGGAAATGACAAGATAATTTTACTGCATTGCATTTTATCTTATCCTTGCGATGATAAAGATGCAAACTTGCTTAGAATTAAAGCTTTGAAGGAAAAATTTCCTGATTGTGTTATTGGATATTCTGACCATACTCGCGGACTTATTCCTCCTATTGTTGCCATGGCTTTGGGAGCAAGCGTAATTGAAAAGCATTATACTGGGGAAAAAAATAGTAATGCGGTTTCTGCAGACCACAGATTCGCTGTTGATCCTAAAGAATTAAGAGAATTGGTTAATGCGGCTAAGATAGTTCATGAATCTCTTGGAGAATCTTCAGACAAATATTATGCTACTGAAGAAAAAGCACATGAATTAGCAAGAAGAGCCGTTGTTGCTGAAAAGAATATTAAACAAGGGGAAATAATATCTGCCGATATGTTAGCATGCAAAAGAGCTGGGAAAGGCCTGGATCCGAAACATCTTGAATCATTTGTCGGAAAAAAGGCAAAGCAATATATAGAAAGAGATACAATAATGAGCTTTGATTTTGTGGAAAATGGAAAATAAAAGAACAATAGCAATAATTCTTGCAAGAATGGGTTCTTCAAGACTTCCTGGAAAGTCATTGATGAAAATAAATGGAATTCCTTTGTTGAAAAGAGTTTATGATAGAGCTAAAATATGCAAGAATGTTGATAAAGCAATTGTCGCTACTTCAGACAAAGAAAAAGATAATTCTTTAGCAGAGTATTGCATTGAAAACGGAATTCCTGTTTTCAGAGGTGATGAAAATGATGTTCTGAAAAGATTCTATGACTGTGCTTTGGAAGAACATGAAAAAAATACCTTGAGAGCTGTTGTTAGAGTGACTGGAGATGCTCCATTTGTTGATCCTGAATTAACTGATAAAATGATTGATGAACTTATTGAGAAAAATTATGATTATATTCATAACAGACATTTAAATGGGCCTCCTTTAGGATCTCATGCAGAGGTTATTTCTTTTGATACTTTAAGAAAACTAAATGATGGGGTTCTTGATTTGAAGGAAAGAGAACATGTAACTTTGCATATATTAAAGCATGAAAATAGAAATAAATTCAAAATAAAACTTTTTGATGTTCCTAAGAATTTAAGAAGACAAAATTATAGATTAATAGCAGACAGTGAAAAGGACTTTGTTATCATCTCTAAGATTTTTCAGGATTTGGGAAATAATCCTTCATTAAAGGATGTCGTTTCCTATCTTGACAATAATAAAAAATTACTTGAGATTAATAAAGATGAAATTCTTGATTTTAAGGAATTTCTCGACAAGTAAACTAGCAACAAATAAAAAGCCCTTAAAAGTTAATAAAATATGGATAAAGATAAGAATAGGGATAGCAAAGAAATCGGAAGTTCACTAAAACTTCTGGTAAAAACAAGTTTTATTGTATTTATGGGTGTGTTTATTTCCAAGATAATTGGTTATATTTATAGAATTGTTGTTGCTAGAGGTTTCGACCCTGAAATATACGGGGCGTTTTCCCTTGCAATGGTTGTTTCAGGATTATTCGGAGCTGTTTTTTCTTTTGGTTTCTCTGATGGATTGTTGAGATATGTTGCATTGTATAGGGGCAGGAAAGAAATAGGAAAAGCAAGATATCTATTCCAAAAAGTTTCTAAAATCTTAATCATTACAGGAATTATTGCCACAGTATTGATGTTTGCTTTGTCTGGAACTATTGCAACACAGATATTTCATAATGAAAAGATTACTATTTTCTTACAGTTGTTTGCCTTGACTTTGATATTCTCTATTCTTACAGGACCCCTAATGTCTACAATCAGGGCTTTTGAAAAGATTGGTTGGCATTCTTTTATAACAAATATATTACAAAATGTTATTAAACTCCTTGCAGTCATATTACTTATTTATCTTGGTTTTCAAAGCAAATCTATTGGATTTTCATATTTAATTGCCAGTTTCCTTACTTTTCTCACAGCCTATTTTGTCTGTAAAAGAGCAATTCCTCAAATATCTGGTAAGTTTAAAATCTCAAAGAATCAAAAAAAGAAAATATTTAACAACTTCTACTCTTATTCCTGGCCATTTGTTGTTCTCTCCTTGTCTGCTTATGTAATGACTTGGATAGATTCTGTTATGGTTGGATTTTACAAAACAGTTTATGATGTTGGGATATATAATGTTGCGGTAACTATTGCTGGCCTGTTTTTAATTGCTCCGATGTTGTTCATGCAACTTTTATTCCCTCTGCTGGCAAAAGAGCTTGGCAAAAAGAAACAAAGTGTTGCAGGAGAAATCAGCAAACAGGTTGGAAAATGGATATTCATGCTCAATTTGCCTCTGCTTTTCATAGTCCTTGTATTTCCTGGAGTTATAATTAATATTTTATTTGGTTCTGAATACTTGGGAGCCATCAATTCATTGAGGATTATTTCTATTGGTTTGTTCTTCTTACAGCAAGCAGTAATCTCCAGAGATATTGTAAGCTCTTCAGGAAAATCAAGAATAATCTTGTTTGATTATATTGTTGTGTCTTTGTTTAATACTGTGCTAAATTTCTTATTTGTTCCTGTCTTTGGCATTAATGGAGCTGCTTTCTCTACAATGCTGTCTTATTTTGTCCTTGGCATTTTGTATTTTGTTCAAGCAAAGAAAGAAGCAGGAGTTATACCTGCAAGAAGAAAAATGCTAGGAGTCCTAGTTTCATCTTTAATTCCTGGAATAATTTTAATTTTCCTTAGTAAGAATCTACCTGGGAACTTGCTTGTTTTGGCATTATCAGGTATTCTGTTTGTTCTTTTATATGTTTGTCTTATATTTCTAACAAGGAGTTTGGACAGAAATGACTACATGATTATTAAATCTCTTTGGGTGAAAGTTAGAGATTCTATTGGTATGCATGCTCAAAATCAGAGTGTAATTCAAAATGACTAATAAAAACATTGAAAATTTGTTTAAATGGGCTCATTCACTTAAAGACAAAAAGATTAATGGTAAAAGTTTCTATAAATATTTTGAATATAATGGAATAAATTTATGGTGGTTCTGTATAATTGGAATATGTCAGGAAGCATTGCAATATTCTAAGGAAGTTCCTATTCCAAAAAAAGAGCTGAATCTTAGAAAAAATATATATCCTAAAGTAGAAATATTTATTGATATTTTTCAAAAGGTTATAGGCAAACTTTTTTATATTGGATATAAAAAACAGAATAAACCTTGTGTATTTGTAACTGGTGATAGATATTGGAAAGCAGTTTACAACTCTGAAAAAGAATGTTATGAACAGATTGATGATTTCTTTCAGCCAGTAATGGACCAAATAAAAGAGAAAGATATCCCATATTTGTCTATTGGAGAATTACAAATGATGCAAAACAGATCTTTTAACCCATTAAAGATGCTTTTACATAGAAAATTAAGAAAACCTGATATTCCCTATGCTTCTATAGAGAGTTTTTGGAATTTTAAGATATTTGCAGAACAAATTAAAGCGAAGAAAAATTTTAGAAATGTCTGGAACGGAATTAAAGATAAAAAAGATTTTAAGAACCTTTTATATGGTTATGACAAAGTTCTCGGAGAACGTCTTTACAATTATTTTGAATACTATTTTCTTACTGTTTTACCAAGAAAGATAAAGCTTTTGGAGATGTCTAAGAATTTTATAGAACAAGTAAAGCCGAGAGTTATTGTTTTACAAAACGAGAGAGCTGGTTGGGAGCAGACATTAGTTTGTGCAGCAAAGGAAAAAGGAATAAAGACAATTGCAATACAGCATGGAGTTGTATATAGATTGCATGAAGGATATTTTCAAATCAAAGAAGAAAGAGAAGATAAAACTAAGGCAGACATATTTTGTATTTATGGTCCAGAAACTGAGAAAGTTTTGAAATCTATGCATTACAATCCAAAAAAACTTGTGGTTGTCGGCCAACCCAGATATGATAAAATATCTCTTTATGAAAATAGTAATATAAGGGAGAGGTTTATTAAAGAAAATGACCTTCATAAAGATAAGAAAATTTTTATGATTGCTACTCAGCCCCTGCTTGAAGGATTAAGAAAACAGTATTTCAGGAATGTTTTGAATGTTTTAAAAAAATTAAATGTTCAAATTGTAGTTAAACCACACCCGCTTGAGGAAGATTTGACTTTTTATGAGGAAGAAATTAAAAAACAAAATGTTAAGGCAAAAATACTTCAGAACAAAGCAGATACTTTTGAAGCCCTTTCTTCCTGTGATTTCTTTACAACTTTTAGTTCTACTACTGCCTTAGAAGCAATGTTGTTTGAAAAACCAGTTTTCATATTCAATTTTACAGATGAAGCTGGAACCTTGCCCTGGGTGAAAGGTGGGGCTGCAATTTCTTTTAAAAATGAAAAAACGGCAGAAAATTATCTAAAAAAAGTAATAAATAATCCTAAAATCTTAAAAAATTTATTAAAAAAAGAGAAAGAATTCCTAGAAAAATATTATTATAAAATTGATGGAAAAGCAAGTAACCGAATTTATCAATTAATAGAAAAGTTTCAAAATGGAAATAAATAAAGACAAATTAAAAACTGATATGAAGGAATTTTATTCGAGATCAAAGCCCTATTTAGAACAATTGAAGAAACACGATTTGAGTGTCTTTGGAAAATATATTAAAAAAATAATTAGATACGTTCCTGCTAAAAGCAAGGTTTTAGATGTAGGTTGTGGTGTTGGACAGGTTTCGAACTTTCTCGCCGGAAGGGGCTATAATGTTATTGGGACTGATATTTCCCAATTGCTTATAGAAGAAGCAAAGAAAAACGGAAAGGCAAACTTTAGAGTTATGGATGCCTTGAATCTTGAATTTGAAGACAAAAGGTTTGATTGTGTTATAAGTGCGGAAACTATAGAACACATCCCTGACCCTGAAAAGATGCTTTCTGAAATTCATAGAGTTTTAAAAAATGGAGGAATACTTGTTTTAAGATTTCCAAATAGACAGAACAAAGTAAAACAACTTTCAACACTAATAAAGAAAAGGCCGAGGTTTGAGATTGTGAACCCTAATTTGGGAGCTGATGTTTATGGGGAAGATGAAGATCTTTGCTATTTGGCTTCTACAGCAGACATCATTGTTTATTTGAGAGAAAGGGGATTTAAAATACTTGAAACGAAGCCTTGGTTCTGGAGAGCTGGACTTATTATTGCTAAAAAGGATAATCAATAGTCTTATAAATTGTTTTTATATAGGAGAATTATGAATATAATGTTTCAAGTAGGAAGCTGGCATTATGACAAGGGCGGAACAGACCTATTTGTAAAAACCCTCTCTTACTGGCTTGCAAAAAAAGGCCACAAGGTTGTTGTTCTTGTGCATAGATTAAAAAATGAAAAATGTTCTAATGAAGATATAAAAGTTGGAAAAGGAATTATCAAAGTAAGATATACTCCAGAACAGAAATCTGGAATAAGATTTAATCCGTTTGTCTATGGATATCGACTTTTAATAACTTCTATTTTTGTTTATAAATTGGCAAGAGAAGAAGAAATTAATTGTATAGTTGTAGGGGAGACGGAGCTTCTCGCAATGTTTCCCTTAATCTTTCTAAAGACAAAGATTCTTTGCAGGGGCGGAGCTTTAATGTATGAAACAATGAGCAAGGAAGTTTTAAAAGAAAGAGGAAATAAACTTTATTCTAGGTTTTTTATAGGTTTAATAAAGATTTATAACAATCTGAGTTTAAAAATTCCCGATTTCATGATTCCTGTTAACCAATCCGAATATGAGTTTATGGATAAGAAGAAAAGAAAGAGCGCTGGAATTATTACGATTCCCCATGGAGTGGAAATAAATGTATTTAAACCGAAATTAAATCTGAAGGACAAGAAAAAGATTATTATTGGGTATGTTGGAAGACTGGCTCCTATTAAATATCCGGAATTAATTATTGATTTGTTCAAAGAAGCAACTTTAAATATAGATAATTGTGAGTTTCATTGGGTTGGGCCTTTAGATCCTAATTTTAAGAAAGAATATTTTGATGACTTAAAAAAAGAAAAGAATATTAAAAATGCTAGATATCTTGGAAGAATAGACAATAAAAAACTGCCTGAGTATCTTAATAAATTTCACATATTTATACAGGCAGAACAACAAAAAAATGTATCGAGGTCGACAACAGAGGCAGCTTCATGCGGATTGCCTATTGTTGCGTTGAATATTGGAAGAGAACCATATGGTTCTTTTACTATGAATAAAGAGCGTTTTGTAAAACAATTGAGAAATTACATTGAAGACAGAAAATTAAGAGAAAAGAAAGGCAGGGAAGCAAGAAATATAATTGAAAAAAATTATTCCCAGGATGTAATTTATGGAAAATACCTAAAATTATTTGAGGAATTAAGATGACTGAAGATTTTGAGTTTAAATGGAGAAAACTATATGGTGAGGGAATAGGAAGTGTTTATCATAGCTATGACTGGGCAAAAGCAAGGGAAGTTTCAGGAGATAAACCTATTTTTATTAAAATTGAATCTGGGAGTGAGATGAAAGCTGGGATGGTTGCTTTTGAAAAAACTAAAGATTTTCTGGTAATTGGAAAGAAAAAGATATTATTTTCAGAGGGAAATCCACTGTGTTTGGAAAAAATATATTCTAGAGAAATACTAAAAGAGTTTAAGAATAAATCAAAAGGTTTCTTTTATGGAAGTATTTATCCTACAGTAATGAATTATGAAAAAGATATTTATTCTGATGCAGGTTTTATGACTGTTACCAATAATACCATGCTGATTGATTTATCTTTGAGCGAGGAGGAATTATTTAAAAATTTAGAGAAGAAATCAGCTAGATGGGGTGTGAAATTTGCTGAGAAAAAAGAATTGGTATTTGAACTTTCAAATAAAGAAGACTTAAAGAATTTCTACTCTATTTATGAATCTACTACTAAAGCAGGAGGATTCCACGCTGAGAAAAAAGAATTCCTAGAATATTTGAGAAATACGGAAATATCAAAATTATTTGTTGTTAAATCTCAAGATAAAATTGAGGCTGGAGGTTTAATTTTAATTGACAAATGCTATAGTTGTGCTGTCTTGAATCTGGCTGCAGCCAGTGAATCCGGATTAAGACTTCAGGCAATGCCTTTTTTATATTGGAATATTATAAAGTATTGCAAAAATCTTAGCTTGCGGTATTTTGATCTTGGTGGTTTTGATGCCGAAGCAAAAGAAGGAGATAAAACTTATAGAATAAACAAATTTAAAGAAAGATTTGGAGGAAAAGTTGTTGAACAGTATATTTCTTCAACTAATTTTAAATATCCTCTGTTTAGGAGAATTTATAGATACTATAAGAATTTTTTCAAGAAAACAAAAAATGAATAGAATATTAATGATTGGATTGACTCCTGGAATTGAAGGTGGTAGCCAGAGGCATATTTATGAGATAAGCTCCAGGATTAATTGCAAGGTATTAACTCAAAGAAGGTCTATATGTAAAAACAAAATTGAGATTCCGATTTTATCTGAAAATGGATTTTTAATGAATATTTCTTTTTTTATATCTGTTTTTATTTACTGCTTTTATCTCTTGCTAAAACCAAGGAAAGAATTTGATGTTATTCATATTCATGAAAATCTGCTATATCTTGCTGTTCCCTTTCTAAAATTCAGATATACTGTTGTTGTAACTGTTCATGGTATTTCAGGATTTAATTTTTATGATAACAAATTTTTATGGTTTTTCTTTTCAAATTCCTTGAAATATGCTAATAAAATAATTTCTGTCAGTGTTAGCGACAAAGACACTCTTGAAAAGATTTTTTCAAATGTAGAATATGTTCCAAATGGGGTAGAAACAAATGTTTATGAAAAGATAAGTGTAAAAAAGATAGAAAATAAGATTACTTTCGTTGGAAGAATACATGAACAAAAAGGCATTTCCTTTTTGCTGGAAGCTTTTTCCTTAATAAAAAATGATTTTCCAAGTTATAGACTTGAAATAATTGGAAAGAAAGAAGGCAAATTGTATGATAAATTAAAAAGCAATTATGATAGAAAGGGAATTATCTGGAGAGGTTTTATTCTTGATAGAAAGGCCTTGTTTTCTGAGATTGCTTCTTCGAAAATCCTGGTTTTCCCCTCTTTATGGGAAGCATTACCCTGGCCTGCGCTCCTTGAAGGATTGGCTTCCGGCAGACCTGTTATTGCTTCTGATTTAAATGGGATGAGAAAAATCTTTAAAGACAAAAAAGACATTTTTCTTGTTCCTCCTTCCGATAGCAAGGCATTGGCTGAAGCAATTGAAAAGATTCTTAGAAATAACAAACTGGAAAATTCCCTGGGAAAAAATGGAAAATTGACAGCCAAGAAGTATACCTGGGATTTTATATCACTTAAAGTGCAGAAAGTTTATAAGTCGGTAATTTAGTGAGATTAAATCATGAAAATTAAAAATGAACTTAAGAACGGATGGAAAGATTACTGGAGAGACAGAGTTGAAAAAAATGAGTATTATTATGGTAAATATGGCGGAAATGCTGATAAAATAATAAAAATTCTGGGAATTCAGGAGAAAGACAGAGTTTTAGATATTGGGTGTGCTATTGGTGCACATTTGACAGATATTAAAAATAAAACAGAAGCGGAATGTCATGGAATTGATATTTCTCCAATTCCAATAAAACTTTGTAAGGATAAAAGATTGAAGTTAAAAGTGGCGGATATGGAAAATATGGGATATGAAAAGGAAAAATTTACAAAGGTTTTTGCTTTGGGAACATGCGAACATAGTCCAAGGTCTTTTAATGTTTTTAAGGAACTGAACAGGGTTATGAATAAAAAAGGGAAGGCCTATATAACTATTCCAAACAAATATTCTTTCTTTCATATAACTAAAAATATAAAAATGCTTCTTGGAACATGGGACTTGGGCTATGAGAAAAGTTTTACTAAGAGTGAGATAAAGAAAATTTTGGAGAAAACTGGTTTTGAACTTGAAAAATATTGGGTGGAACCGCATATACAGATTGCAAATCCATTTAATCTTTTTGATAATATTTTGAATAAATTAAATAAGAAACATTTTGGTTTTTTTATCCATATATTAATAAAAAAAAGGTAAAATGTCAAATAAAATTATATTTAGTGTTGATGTTGAAAGAGATTTGCACACAAATGACTATGAGGGAATAAGAATTGGTTTAAAAAGGTTTAAAAAAATTTGTGATAAACATAATGTGAAACCAATCTTATTTGTTGTGGCTGATTGCATAAAAGATAACAAAGACATATTTAGGAGATTTATAAAAAATGGCTGGGAGATTTCATTACATGGATATTCGCATAAAAGATTTGACTCTTTATCTTATAAAGAAAAAGAATCTGAAATTAAAAAGTCTATTGAAATATTTAAAAAACACCTTAATATTAAGCCAAGGGGTTTCAGAGCACCGCAGCATAGCATTGATGCTAAAACGCTGGATTTACTGAAAAAATATGGATTTGAATATGATTCAAGTTTCACTCCCTTGAATTTGCTTCAATTTTTTTTCTTTCCTAAAAAAATTGGATTGAACTTTAAAAGCTTCTTTTCTCCTTTGAATGAATACAAAATAAGACTGGGGTTAAAAGAAAAGCCGGTGGCTTCTCTGCTTGTGCCTTTTGTTTCGTTAAGTTTTAGAATATTTCCTTTATTCCTACTTAGAGCTTTTGTCTTCAAAATAAAATTATTCTATAAAAATCCAGTGTTTTATGCCCATTCATGGGATTTTATTTCTTTGAAAGACAGCAGAATTGACAACTTATTTCCTTCTGAAAAAATGATTCGTAAAATTGATAAAATTATGGAATATGAAAAATAAACTGAGCAAGGCATTAATATCTGCTGTAATTCCTGCTTACAATGAAGAATCTGTAATAAAGGACTGCTTAGAATCACTGTTAAATCAGAGTTATAAGAATCTTGAAATTATTGTTATTGATGATGGGAGCATTGATTCAACAAGAGAGATTGTAAAAAAATTCAAGAAAGTTAAGCTCGTTCACGGAGAACATAAAGGGCCTGGATTTTCAAGGAATCTTGGGGCAAAAATAGCGAAAGGTAAAATCCTGGTTTTTGTTGATGCTGATATGGCCTTTGATAAAAAGTACATTGAATATCTGGTTTCTCCGATTTTGGAAGGAAAAAGTATAGGAACTGAAGAAAGATTTCAGAAAGCTTCAAATTTGAATAATGTTTGGAGTAGGTGCTGGGGATCTTATGTTAGCGGAGACAGAAAGAATAAAGAAAATAAAGGGATTGTCTTTAGAGCTATCTTGAAATCTAAGTTTTTGGAAATGGGTGGATTTGACTCTAAGTATGGGTATGCTGACGATCTGACTTTTTTCTTTAAATATGGGGTTTTATCAGATTTGGCAGATAATGCTCTATGTTTCCACAAGAATCCTGAATCCTTGGAGGAAATATACAAACAAAGCAGGTGGATTGGAGCTTCAAGGTTTGTTTATTATCCAATACTAGGGAAAAAAGCAGCGTTTCCCCTCATTTTTATTTTGGGAATACCGGCTCTGATTCCTCTGACATTTTATCTGTTTTTAAGAAGAATTCTTACAAAGAGATTCATTCCTGAAAAACCTGAGGACTTAATTTCCCTATTATTATTTTCATTTGTAAAGGTTTATGGAACTTTTGTAGGAATATTGAGGAGAAATCTTAAAGGTTTTAATTATAGATAGCTTTTAATATTCATTGCATTAAAAATTATATGAAAATACTGGAATTATGCAATTATTCGGCAGGAATCTGTGGAGTTTGGAACAGAGTTAAGGAAGAATCAGAAAGATTGTCAAAGCTCGGACATGAAGTAAAAATATTTTCCTCAAATCTGGAAAAAGGAACCAATAAGATTGTTTCTGAGGATGATATAATTGGCGATGTGTTAATAAGAAGATTTTCAGCTAGAAGATTAGGAGGTGAAAGCTTTATGCTCTGGAATTTTGAAGAGGAAGCACTGAAGTTTAAACCGGATGTTATTATTGCCCATTCTTATAGACATATACATACAGGAAAGGCATTAAAAATTGCAAAAAAAATTGGATGTAGGGTGTTCCTTGTTACTCATGCTCCATTTGAAAGGGGAGAGACGAGAAAATTACTTGATAAATTTATTGTTCATCTTTATGACAAATTTATTGGAAAAAGAAGATTAAAGGAATTTGATAAAATTATTGCAATAACCAGATGGGAATATCCCTATCTTAAAAAACTTGGAGTCTCTGATAATAAAATAATATACATTCCAAATGGAATTCCTTCTAAGTTCTTTGAAATAAAAAACGGAAAAGAGGAAAAAAATAAGCTTCTCTTCTTAGGACGAATTGCAGAGGTAAAAGATATTGAAACACTAATACTTGCAATGAATTTTGTTGATAATTGTTTTTTAGAAATTGTTGGGCCTGCTGAAGAAAAATATTTATTAAAGTTAAAGAAATTGATAAGAACAAATAATTTGGAAAGAAAAATAAAGTTTTCTCCTGCTGTTTTTGATTTAAAGGAAAAAATAAAAAAGATTGATAAATCCAATATTTTTGTTCTTCCTAGTAAAAGTGAGGGCATGTCCCAGGCTTTAATAGAAGCTATGGCTCGGGGAAAAATTGTTATTGCCAGCAATAATCCTGGGAACAGAGATTTAATTGTCAATGGGAAAAATGGATTTTTATTCAAAACTGGGAATTATAGAAAATTAGCAGATAAGATAAATTATGCTTTATCTGCTGATTTAAACAAGATGAAAAATGAAGCTAAAAAATCTGTAAAATATTTCTCTTGGAGTAAGATTATTGAAAAAATTGATAATACAATAGAGTCGTAATGCTTTTAAAGACCTGTAATTGGATATTTTTATGAGAATATTGATTATAAAAACTGGAGCACTGGGAGATGTTCTTAGAAGCAGTTTCATTGCCCAGGCATTAAAGGACAAATATAGAAAATACCGGCCAGATGTATATTGGATTACTGATAAGAAGGCGATGCCTTTGTTTAATAATAATGTCTATGTTGATAAAGTTTTTTTAAAAGAAAATAAATATTTGTTACAAAATACTGTGTTTAATCTTATTGTCAATCTTGAAGAAGATGAGGAAAATGCAAAATTTGCCAGTAGTTTTGAAAATTCCAAAAAAATAGGTTTCTTATTCAAAAACAACAAAATAGTTCCAAGTGAGAGTGCTAAAGAATGGTTTAACATGTCTATTTTAGGAAAAAAACCAAATAATGATATTCTTAAGAGAAAAAATAAGAAAACGCACAGACAGATATTAGGGGAGATGCTTGGAATTAATTGGAGAAAATATGATCCATTTTTGCGGCTTGATAATTACCAAAGAAAGTTATCTGAAGATTTCTTAAGAAGATATAATTTATCAAGGTCTGACCTTATTATTGGTATAAATTCTGGTTCTGCAGATAGATGGCCAAAAGCCCTTCCGATTGCAAAGACTGTAAAATTGATCGATTCATTAAATAAAAAATATCCTGAAGCTAAAATAATTTTATTTGGTGGCCCGAACGAAGTAGAAAGAAATAGAGAAATAATGAAAAAAGCAAAAGCAAGGGTTATTGATACTGGGTGTGGAAACGATTTGATAGAATTTCCTGCTCTGATTAGTATTTGTAGTATTCTTATAACTACGGATAGTCTCGGATTGCACATATCTCTTTCTTTGAAGAGAAAAACCTTGTGTTTGGTAGGGCCTACATCACCAAATGAATTGGACATGTATGACCTTGGCTATAAAATTATTGCAAAATCAAAAGATGTCTGCTCTTATAAAACTGAAACAAATTGCATGAATAAAATAGAATTAAATAAAATACTAAAAAATGTGGGGAATCTTGTCAAGCAGGATATAACTATTATTATTACTGCTTTCAAGGAACCAAAAACTATTGCGAAATCAATAGAATCGGCATTAAAACAGAATACAAGATATGATTATAATATAATTGTATCTGCCCCTGATGAAGAAACATTGAAAATTGCAAAATCTTACTCAAAGAATAATAAAAACTTGAGAGTATTTCAGGATCCTGGAAAAGGAAAAAGTCTTGCATTAAACATTTTATTCAAAAAACTAGGAGGGGATATTTTGATTCTTACTGATGGCGATGTTTACATGAATGAAAATTCTGTAGAAGAGATATCAAATTTGTTTTTAGATCCCGAAATTGGATGTGTTACCGGAAGACCTGTTCCTGTGGAAAATAAAAACAATAAGTTTGGTTATTGGGCTAATTTTCTATTTGAGGCAGCCCATAATATAAGAAAGGAAGCCTTCAAAAGAAATTCTTTTATAGAGTGCTCGGGGTATTTATTTGCTTTTAGAAAAAATAAAATAGAATCTATTCCTTTAGATGTAGCTGAAGATTCTGTAATACCCTATTATTTTTGGGAAAAAGGATATAAAATAGGATATGCTGAAAAAGCAGAGGTATACGTCAGAAATGTTGATAACTGGAAAGATTGGATAAATCAAAAAACAAGAACTGGCAAAGCCCATGAAACTCTGTATAAATATGTTAACATTGATATAACTCCGAGAGTGAAAACTTTTTCTAATGAGTTTAAAGGTGTAAAAAATTTGATTAAGTATCCTAAAAATTTTAATGAAATAATCTGGACTCTTGAGCTTGCTTTGGCTCGGCTTTACATGTGGATGATTGTTAAGGCAGACACTAAGATAAAAAAGAAACATTATCAGGATGCCTGGGAAAGAGTTGAAAGTACTAAGTGAAACTTCCCACAGCAAACCCTTTAAATATAAATAATATTTATTTTAAAATACCTTGTATTCTATTCCTGCCTTTCTTTATCCCAAATGCAGGACATTGGGATATTACGAAGAATAAAACATAAGGCATAAAAACCTTAGAAACGTGAAAATATATGGGCGAATCAAAAAATGAGGATATTGCAGTAAAAAAAGAAGAATTGATAAAAAAATGGTTTCAGAGGCCTGAGAATTTTACATTTATCGTAATTTTAATATTTGCCATAGCAATCAGAATTTATTATTTTAGTTTGACAAAATCCCAGCCATTGTGGTGGGATGAAACTGACTATCTGGCATATGCTAAACATATTGCTGGATTTCCTGTTAGCTGGACTGTTTCCGGACAGCACAATTCATTATTTCCATTTATTGTTGCGGTATTTTTTAAATTAGGATTCTCAGAAGTGATCACAAAGTTTTTTGTTGAACTTATTCCAAGCATTTTAGTTGTTTTTCTAACTTATTTTATTGTTTCTTTAATCTACAAGGATAAGAAAATTGCTTTGATTTCAACATTCTTAGTGGCTGTTCTTTGGGAGCTCTTGTTTAATAGTATGCGGTTTCATTTAGAAGGTCCTGCTTTAGTATTTGGATTACTTTCTATTTATGTTTTCTGGCAGGGATATGAGAACAAAAAAAAAGTATTTGGACTTGACTCGAAATGGGCTATAATATTAACAGTTTTGCTTGTAGTTATTACTTATGGAATGAGGCGTGGTTTTTTTGTTTTTGGATTTTTCTTCCTGGCTTATATGTTACTTACAAGAGATTTAAAGAGTTTGATAAAAGATAAATACAATTGGATAGCTCTTGGTTTAGGAATAGCAGTACTTCTCTTATTTGAAATGGTTGTTTTCAGAGCACCGATAACTGGGGTTATAAGCAAGTATAGTGGCAGTTCAGGAGTCTTGTTCAGCCTTCTTCCATTTGACGTTTTTAAGAATTACTTTTTGAATATGAATAATTCTATTTTGAGTATTTTGCTTTATTTATTTTGGATTGGGCTTATATTAATGTTGCTAAAAGTTTTTCTTTACATAGGTAATTTGAAAAAAACTGAAAATAAAGATGTTAAAGGAGATTTATTCTTAATTTTAACAATAATTCTGACTTTAGCTTATTTTGTTTTGTATCAGAAGCCGAGTGGTGATTTTGGGGAAGGAAGATGGTATTTCCCGTTGCTTTTAGGAAGCATTGTTTGTATATCAAGGGCAAGTATTGTTATATATGATTACACTAAGAAATATGGAAAATACCTTGGAATCCTTGTTCTTGTTATTCTATTGGGATTTGGAGGATACTATCAAATAATGCAGGCAGACTTAACAATAAAGAATAAGGTAGATAGTTTCTCGGGAGTTAAAGAAGCAGGGTTATATTTGCATGATATTGTAGCAGAAAATGAGGCAATTATAGGATATCCTACTCCTCAGATAGCTTACTATTCTGAGAGAAATGTGGTTGATCCTGAATGGATAATTGGAAAGCCCAGTGTTGAATCAAGCCCAGAAGAATTTCTCAATGCAATACAGAAAAATGAGGATATTAAATATCTTGTTATATATTTATTCGAACCTGGATGGCCTTCTTGGATGTTGCATCTTAATTATGTTACAACTGCAAGCGGGACTGTAATTTCCGGCTGGGAAATCCCATTCATGGATACAAGTGTTGATTTTGTGAATCAAAAACAAAATATTTTAGAAGAAAAAACCTATGGAAATTTAAAGTTTAAACTCCTGGCAATTAAACAAGATGTTTTAATTTATGAGATAGAAAGAATCTAAAACTTTTCAAAGAGATATAATAGCAAGGCCATTCTTACATATAATCCGTTTCTAGCCTGTCTAAAATATGCTACTCTAGGATCTTTCTGCTCAATGCTTATAGGAAGTTCTATTTCTTCTACATGTGGCAAAGGATGCAAAATCCTAGTATTATGTTTTATTAATTCGAAATTATCTAAATTTATTACATACTTTCCTTTTGCTTTTGTATAATCCTCAAAAGAAATCCTTTCTTTCTGAACTCTTGTCATATAAATAAAATCAACAAAACTTAAAATTTTGTTTAAATCGCTTTCTTCTGAGAACTTAATTTTTTTTCTTAATAAATATTCCTTAATATCTGGTGATATTTTTAAGTTATCAGGAGATACAAATATTATTTCTATATTCTTGAATTTTCCTAAGAGATAACAAAGAGATCTTATTGTTCTACCTGATGCAAGGTCTCCGACCATTGCTATTTTTAGATTGTCCAAACGCCCGCATTCCTTGTAAATCGTGTACAAATCAAGCAAAGACTGAGTTGGATGCTGGCCTTTTCCATCTCCTGCGTTTATTATTGGAATGCTACTGATAGCTGCTGCCTTTGCTGCTGTTCCGTCTTCATAATGCCTAATTACAATACTATCTGCATAACTAGAAATAATCCTAATAGTATCTTCAATACTTTCCCCCTTTATCGCTGAAGAAAATTCTTTTGCATTTTCTGTGCTTATGACTTCTCCTCCAAGCTTTAGCATTGCACTTTCAAAACTTAGTCTTGTTCTTGTGCTCGGCTCATAAAATAATGTGCACAGCACCTTTCCCTTTAATTCGTCCCCTGAATATTTTCCTGCAATTAAATCATCTGTTTTTTTAAACAATTCCATCAGAGTTTCACGGTCAAATTGCTGGGATTCTATAATATTTTTAATTTTCATTTTTTATTTGAAAGAGTATCAATATAAAAGCATTTCTGCTCTGGAATTTCATTATATTGATGCCTCTTTTTGCTTTTTAAAGAATTTTGAATAGAAGAAAGTTTTTACATATGAAAGAGTTATAAAAAATAATGCGAATGGGTGTATAAACCAAAAGGTATTTCTTGTTCTTAAAGACATTTTTATTCCTTGAATCAAGCCAGGGACAAAAAGAAGATTGAAAACTACTGTGAGAACGAATTTTGAGTTTTGTTTGAAACTATTATTCTTCAAGCTGAACCAATAGAAATTTCTATCTCCATAATTTTTTAATAGGTAATGACCTGCATAATATGATCTCTTTTTTATCATGTGCAAGAATGAGGTCGTAGTTTTATGATGGAGGAGAATATCTTTAGGAACTGCGATTTTGTATTTTTTCTTAGAAAGAGCCATTCTATAGAAATTATCTATATCTTGTGTATAGCCGCCTGATTCAATGAAATCTTTTCTCCTTATCGCGAATCCGTTGTCTCCTGCATAGTAAAAATTATTTTTGTTTACTTCATAAACAAAAAAACCTTGAGATTCATTGTATTTGAATTTCTTTGGATTTAAAGCAATTTGTGCATTTAACGAATAGTTGGAAGCAAATGGGTCTTCAATTCCAAGAGAATTAACATATTTGTCTGTTGCTGAACTTCCTTCAGGAGTATAATATCTTGATTGGACTGCTGAAATGTTCTTATTTTTTACTAATATTTCAATCATTCTTCTTAGCCAGGATTTTTGTATCAGTATATTGTCCTGGTCCAATTGAACAATTATCTCTCCAGAAGCTTTTTTTGTAGCTATATCCATCCCATTTCCTTTTCCTATAGAATACTGTTTTGGATTGTGAATGAATTTTATTATTTTAGGATACTTCTTTCTGAATTTTTCTATTATTTCCAGAGTTTTATCTGTACTACCTCCATCTGCAAGAATAATTTCCATATTGTTTTTAGGATAATCCTGTGAAAAGATTTTTGATAAAAATTCTGATATAACTCTCTCTCCATTGTATGTGCATGTAACTATACTTATTTTGGGAAGTTTTTCCATTTAGAATGAAAAGACAGTAGATTTATAAATTAAATTGTTATTTATTATTTGATTCTGATATTTCATTTATTAAATATTTCAAGAAACTCTGAATTCTTTTTAATCCTTCATCATTTAAAATAATTTTTTTATTGTATTTTTTTAACATTTCTGGAGTTAGATCATTTATATTGTAAATCACCTTAACTCCGTGTTTTTTCTCCAAAACCTTTGCAAATTCTACTTGATGATTGTTTACATGTTCATTAAACTGGTATTGTCTCGGAACAACTATCATTGGTTTTTTGTGTATTTTTAGAATCTCAAGTGTGGTTCCTATCCCTGCATGAGTTATTATTAATCTTGCACCTTTCATATATTTTGCTAATGAAGAGTCCCATGCAAAACTCTGACAGTTTTTGGAAATATATTTTGTATGTCCCTTTTGGATTATTATCTCTTCCTTTATTTTTGAGGCAATAGAATCCAATTTTTTTATAAGCCGAGAAAATTCTTGATCATGATTGCCTATCGTTACAAAAATCATATTAGACCTCCTAGATATTTTGCTTTCTTTCCGTATTTTTCCTTTAATTCAGGATATTGAACAAGGAAAATATTGGAAAATAGATATGAAAACTTTCCATCAAGGGAAGGAGTTATGGGATTCCCTGCGATTCCTATGAAAACAGTTTTTATTCCTAAAATACGAGAAGCGATTATTGCTACCAAACCGATTTCTGCTCCAGTTGTTATTAAAAGTCCAGGCCTCTCATTTCTTAGAATTTTAAAACATCTAAATATAGGGAGTATGTAAGAAAATGGATTATATCCTAAGGGTTTGAAAAAATAAGTTTTTTCTTTAAGACTGATTGTTCTTTCTGTTTTTTCAGTGAATCTTATTATTTCATTCCTTTCTAAGACTTCTTTGGGAAGCAAAATGTCAAGTTCTGTTAGATGTCCTCCTGCCGAGGCAGCCAGCGCTATCTTCATAAATATTTTGAATAAGATGTATTTAAAAATACATTGGTGGTTCTTTTATCTAGGAAAGGGTGCTACTGATATTAGTTTGTCATAGATTCTTATGAAGCTTTTGAAGGGAGAATTAAGAATCCTTAAACGTATTACTGCCAAGGCCATCCAGGGACCTGCTTTCATGAAATTTATTGTTGAATATTCTTTGTCACTCCAAACACTTGGAAATTCCTTTACCTTAAAACCTTGGTTTCTTAATAAATATAATAGCTCTATATCAAAAGCCCACTGAGTCATACCCATCTTATTTATTATAGATTTTATTGCTTCTAATTTAAACAATTTTGCCCCACATTGAGTATCTTTAAAAGACATTAAAAATAGAGCTCTAATTAACGAATTATAAATCCTTGAAACTATAATTCTTGAGATTGTTGGTCTAGGACTCACAGACGCTCCTGAAATATATCTGCTTGCAATTATTCCTTGATAATTACCCAAGTTTTTTACTAAATCATAAAATGCCTCTGGAGAAGTCGACATATCTGCATCTACAAATCCAATAAGATCTGGCTTTGACTCAAGAACCTTAGAAAAACCCTTCATAACTGCATAACCCTTTCCTCCTTCCTTTAAATTTAAATAATTTATTTTTTTATTTTTCTTCCTAAATTCTTTTACTATCTTTAAAGTATTATCCTTTGTATTATTTATTACAACTAAAATTTCTGTATTTACGTTCTTTATTTTTTTAAAAAAAGAAGAATAGGAGTATAAGGTTTTTCCTATTCTTTTCTCTTCATTATATGCAGGAATTATTATTGAAATCTTCATTTTCTAAGCATTAAAATTGACCCTAAAAAGAAGATAAAAGAAGAGATTATAAATGATATGGAGAACGATAATATACTTTGCGAGAAGTATATGAAAAGCAGAATTTCAATTAATATAAAGAAAATGAGGTAAGCATATCCTTTTATTTTTCCCTGAGATAATTTATAATTAATTTCCAAGTTTGTAAAAGATATCAAAGAGGAGGCGATTGCCAAGTAAAAAAGAACCTTCGCTGACTCAGGAATGTATCTTCCTGCAAATATTCTAACTAAAATATCGGGAAAGAAATAGAATATAACTAAGGATGGAATTATTAAAATTATTAATATTACAATTGAATTTGTATAGATATTGCCTGATTTTCCCTGTTCTTTATTATTTGCAGAAAAAGGAAACATTGCTTTGCTTATTGCCTGAGTTCCTACAAAAAGGGTTTTTGCAAGGATTGAGGCAAGAGAATAGTACCCTGATGTTGTAGAATCAAAAAGAATCCTTGCTACTACTATGTCTATGCTATAAAATATTGTTATTATTAGAGTTGCAAAGAAAACCGGGGCTGTGTATTCATAAATTTTTGGTGTGATTGCAGGAGATTCTTTAGAATTTAAGACTGATTTTAAAGCAATAAATGAAGCAAAAAAAGCTATAAATGTTGAAATGATTGTGGCTCCGATTGCTCCATAAATACCAAATCCAAGTAAAACGAGAAAGATGGCAAGTAGAAGTTTTATAGTTCCTTCTAAAACAAAATTTCCACCAAGATTCCAAAACATTTTTCTCCCTTGCATTATTCCACGAGGTATTGGAAGAAGGAAAACAGAAAAGATAAACAGACCATTAATTACTAAGAGAAAATAGTCTATCTTTAGAAATGGAGCTAAAAATATTGCTAAGATAGTATAGAAAATGAAAAGAAACAAAGTAATTTTCCAAGATTTTCTTATTGATTTCTTGAAAATGTTTTTTAGCTTTCCTTTATCAGATTCCAAAGACGTATACCTTGTTAGAACAGTTTCTATTGATTCTGAAAACACTGTTAATATATAAATGATAGAAAATAATGTTGCCAAGACACTGTAATCCTGGACTGAAAGCATCCGAGCCATTGAAAATTGGAAGAGAAAATTTATGATGTTAAATAAGTTTAGAGTTATTAAAAGTGCTATGCTTCCGCCTAACAAAGATTTGTTTATTTTATTCATAATTTAAGAAAATATTCCTTTTTTAAAAATTAATAACCCGAGCAAAATGATTACCACCTGGAAAATCCATATTGAGTAAACTACATGTTTTTCTGTTGGTTTTATCTTCATTTTTCTTAAAACTAAAATCGACAAATGGGTTAAACTGTAAACCCTATCGTATTTTAAGTCTAATGAACCATCGTTTAATGGCTTGCCAAAACTATGTTTCTTGAGTTTTCCTCTGGATTTTAAAATTGTTTCAATTATGTAAGGAATAAAGAAAAATACTGCTATTTTTTCGAAACTACCTAAAATAGCTATCATTGCTATCAATGCTCCAACTGCATACGTTAAAGAATCCCCTGGGAATACTTTAGCCGGATAGAAATTATAAAACAGAAAGGCAAGTAAGGATGCAGCCATACAAAGAGCAATTACTGATAACCATGAATTTCCTGTAAAGAATGCAACAATTGACAGCCCAAATAAAATTATTATTCCCTGTCCTGCTTCTAGACCATTAAACCCTGCCAAAAAATTATAAGTTGTTGTTGCTCCAACTATTCCTAGAGGTATTAAAACAATAGGGTATAACGGTCCTAGGTCAACAGACCCCAAAAAAGGCATGGAAATTATTGATTTACCTGCATTTATTACAACTAACGGTATTGCTGCTAAAATCATGAGAATTATTCTTGACCTTTTTGAAAGTCCTCCTTTTCTCCAGCCAAGCAAATCATCAATCAATCCAATACCTGCTGCCAACAAAATAACTGATACTAAAGCAAGAATTTCTATAAGATATAAAGAATTCTTTATTATCAAAACCTTGTAAGCAATGAAGAAAAAAACAGATATAATGAATCCAAGAACAGCTACCGTCCCTCCTGAACCAGCAGTCCTTTCTTTTGACTTTTTGTTCATATCAGGCCATATTAAATCTATTTGTTTTGCCTTTCGTATCCAAAGAGGTGTTAAAAATAAAGTGATTAAAAATGCTGCTAAAATTGGAATTATTAATCTATAATCTGTCATCTTGAGTTTGCCAATTCAGGATTAGGATAACTTTTCTGCAAAAACACTGGATTTACTTCTAATCCTTCAGGATAATTAATTTCCCAAATTCTTATTGGTCCTCTAATTCCATTAAAAAATATAAAATCGGAACTTAGAGGTTGTTGTGCTTTTATTTGAGATACTACGAAGTCATCTTCGCTGTGTGCTAGTTTAAAGTATGAATCATTTTCTTTATATAGATAAAGTCGCGCTAACTGGGATTTCACTGTTCTATTACTTAAGTACAATAGAGCACCATTTGTTTTTATGTCTATTCCGTTTTGAGATTGAGATAAAGAAGGCATCAAAAATACTCCTGATTTTACTCCCATACCAAAATCATGGAAACTTGAATCAAAAGCATATCTTAAAGGTAGTTTGTATTGATTGCTTTGATATACAAATATTCCTTCTGGCTGAGAAACAATATTTCCAAGAGAGTCCTGTTCAATTAATATTGCGCCTAATCCGGCTTTATTTGCAGGTATAAACACACGAGTTCCATTTAAGTCATATATTATATCTTCATCTATGTTTACTCCTCCTGAATAGAAGAATAATGTTGAATTTTTTCTTTCTTGGCTCTGTGATTCATCCAAAACAAATGAGGAAATCCAGCTGTATCTGTCATAACTTGCATCACTTCCAATGCTTGAAAAGGCAGGATATTTGCCAATATCTGACGAATCTATTAAGAAATGAGTAACATTGTGACTATAAAAGAATCTAATGGTTTCCAGACTATCAGAACCTGTTAAAGCATATCTTCCCATAAGATAATTCCAATAAGGAATTGTGTTTCCTCCGTCTAAAACAGTCGCTCTTTCTCCTATTGACTGAACCCAATATCCATAGTCCCACCAATGAGCAAATACTGCTGTCTCAGGAGTATTTTCCCTAACCCATGACATGGCTTTCTGCCATTGTTGTGTGTATATATTTGGAGCATATGGCTCTGCCGTGCTTATACTTGATTTGTAGAAATAATTTGCCGCAAATAGCATTGAAATGATTGTTATTATGAAAATTATCCAGAGAAACTTTTTATTAGATTGGTTTTTCATGTTCTTTGTATCATTAAACAAAGCGACTGCAAAATAAGAGGCCATTATTGAGGCGGGTGCAACTAACATTAAAATTAATCTTACTGCTCCTCTAGCTGATACAATGCTTAAGAAGAACAAGGAAAATATAACTATTAAGCTAAAATCTATTACCTTGATTTTTTCTTGTTCTCCTGCTTTAGTGTACTTATAATAGTACTTTCCGAAGCTTCCTATCAAACATATAATTCCTATTAAGTATAAAATAAGACTCAAAGTATTTGTTCCATTTAACGTGCTGTCTGGCTTATACCTGCTGAATATTATAGCTACAAGAAATATTGCATAGCCGAGAGTTGTTATTATCCTTTCTTTTTTTGGAAAAACAGACATCATTTTGCTATACAGATAAATTGAGCCGATGAAGAATAGCCAGAAAAATAGGGGTATTTTTCCCAAAATGTTTGGACCAAAGCTATCAGCCCATTCATTGAAATATGGCTGTCTGTTCTCTGCTACTGTTACTCCAAGGCGATCAGAAACAGGAGTTACAATTATTCTTGCAATGTCTCCAATCTTGTCGGGAATGAAATTAATTCCAAAAAATATTGAGCCGGCGACAATTCCTAAAATCAAAACAACTAAGATAGATATTACCGGCTTTGGTATCTTTTCTATATTTTTAGTCTCAAAATATTTTTTTAATTTTGTATTAAAAATTAATAAATGAACTACAATTATTGCCAACACGGCTATAGGAATTAATGTTGTTGTTGAATTAATTAAAGTTGAAACCTTGTATCTTGTTGAGAATACATTCATTATTATTGTTGATGATAATAACCAGGATAATGATATATACAATTTATTCTTGTCAAATTGTCCTATTAAAAATGAAATTAAGAAACTTAGACCAAGAGTAACGAAAATGAAAGTGTAGCCACCCCAAACAAGAGCCATCATTGCTGTTGCTATTCCAGATAAAATTGCCAAAGATATTTGATATTTTACTTTTTTAGATTGCCAGCTGGATAAGAATAAGTAAAAGGCAAGAAACATAAAAAAGAAAGCAGCCGATTCTTTTTCAGGAATTCCTGCAATAGTTCTAGGAAGAATTATAGGAATTATGGAGAAAAACAATGAAGATAGCAGAGCAACTATATTTGCATTTATATTTCCAAGAGATTTAACAAAAGCTTTTCTAACAAATAAGAAAAAAGCAATTACTGTTATCGCAAACATAAAAACTGGAAATATTGCTGCTGATTGATCAACCGATACTGAACCGAAAGAGACTGCTACTTTATGGAACCAGGCAATTAAGTATGGAAGAAGTATGACTTCTCCCTTTGTATTAAAGCCCAGAGGAACATATCTCATTACATCGTGCGCATATAATGAACCATTGGCTACGATATATTTAGCCCATCTAAGGAAAAGAAATGGATCCAAGTCAGGACCCAGAGTCCAGCCACCAGTAGAAATGTCCCTTAATCCGGCAAGATTGCTTGTTCTGATTTTAACTGAGATATAAACTATGATTGCTAAAATTAAATATGAAATCCAAGAATAATATTGCTTTATAAAATTAAATACTTGGTTCGTTCTTTCCTTAATTAATTTTTCCTCTTCCATGTATAAATATGGAGATAGAAACAGCATATATAAATGTTAAGAATTCCCTTCTTAGAATAAAAGAGGAGTTACATAAACTTCCATAGCTGCTGCAACAACCAAAATTATTATAGCTAAGACAATAAGATTCAATGAATCAAGGAGAACTTCCCAGAACTTATCTGTTCCTGATTCGTGTTTTATTACTGCTATTGAAACTAAGCCACCGGCCAAAGCAACTATAAAATATGAAGCAATTTCTGGGATTCCATGAATTAAATATCTTAAGAGACCGAGAGGCAAACTAGATAGCTGAGATTTTGTAAATATTCCTATTGCAGCCGCAATTACAGAAGCGTTCCAGGCCAGAACAAAAATTACTCCTGCTCCGAAAATCAATGAAAAAATCAAAGTGAAAATTAAGACATAAATATTATTTAGTAAAATAAGAAAAAATCTTTCTGAACCAGTTACATATCCAGTTGTTGAAGATGAAAAGTCTTTTACACCATACTGTGTAACACAATCATTAAATGTTGATGGGCGATTGATTTGACAGAAGGTTTCTATCTGGGCTGAAAAACTTTGAGTGGAAGATGAAAGAATGTAAAAAATAGAAAATGCAACAACAAAACCCAAGAATAAGAAGACAAAAGTATAAATTGCCCGCCTATGCTCCTTTAATAGAGAAAAAGTTCCTGAACGAGGAGTTATTCTGTTTTCTTCTAGTCTAATAGTATAATAAATGAAAGGCATTGAAAACATGACTATAAATGTTACAACGAGAATTCCTGAATATCTCGATAAAACTGTATCTGAGGCAAAAATCCATTTTACCAGAAATAAAGAAAGAAAAGCATAAAAAGCACCAACAAAAAATAATTCCCAAGGCTTTCGTTCAGCTTTCCTAGGATTAATTAACATTTCTAACATTTTATCATCTCTTTTATCTATGAGGTGCTAGAGAGTTAGGATTATATATTTTTTGGTGTGTTGCTAATTCAAGAGGACTTGGATTTTTCTGAGTTTCACGTGATTGATCTTTGGTTTGCCTAACTTGAGAACCAGAAACATAATCTCCGAGTATACTTCCTACAGCAAAGAGGACGCTACATCCAATATACGCAACAGCAGCCAATAATGAATAACGATCCATTTTTGTTTTGAATCAAATAAGGTTAAATAGTTTTTTATAGTAAAAGAAACTATTATTTATTGAAAAAGAAAGGTGAATAAAATGAAAGGGATTAATCTTAATAAGATAACTAACAACGGAAAGGCATTCTATTTAGCTTATGATCAAGGCATGGAGCATGGACCAATTGAATTTAATGATGAGAATGTGGATCCTAATTACATAATTAACTTGGCTAAATCTGGAGGGTATAATGGATTGATTGTGGGCAAAGGAATTGCTGAGAAATATAACAAAGAGATTTTTAGAAGTAAAGTGCCATTAATATTAAAATTAAATGGGAAGACAAGTTTGTTCAAAGGAGAACCTGTTTCTGCAAGACTTTGTACTGTTAAGGAAGCTAGAAAACTTGGAGCTAGTGCTGTAGGATATACAATTTATGTTGGAAGCGAGTATGAAAATGAAATGCTTAAGGAATTTGAAGAGATTGAAAGAGAGGCACATAAACTCGGAATGCCTGTAATTGCCTGGATTTACCCAAGAGGCAAGAGTGTTGAGAAGGAAAAGGAAGATGATTTGATGATGTACTCTGCCAGAATTGGCTTGGAAATAGGAGCAGACATTGTTAAATTAAAATACTCTGGAAATTTGAAAGCATTAAAGAAAGCAGTTGCTGCTGCGGGAAGATGCAAGATTGTTGTTGCCGGAGGAATTAAAGTTGAAGAGAAAGATTTCTTGAAACAGTGCAAGGAAATCGTGGAAACAGGAGTCTTAGGCATGGCTGTTGGAAGAAATATTTGGAAAAGTAAAAATCCGGAAAAATTGAGCAAGGAAACAAGAAAGATTATTTTTTATTAGGATTTATTTAAAATTTTAATTGTTCCTTTATTAGCATCAACCTCTACAAAGTCTCCATCTTTTAGCACCTTAGTTGCTATTTTTGTTCCAATTATGCAGGGCTTTTTTAATTCCCTAGAAACAATAGCTGCGTGAGACAACACTCCACCCATATCAGTTATTATAGCTGAAGATTTCTTCATTAGCGGAACGTATATAGGATCAGTCATATTACAAACTAATACTTCTCCCTCCTCAAATTTATGAAATTCTTTGAAAGACCTTATTATCTTAACGTAGCCCTTTGCAGTTCCATGAAAAGCAATATTTCCTTTTAATTCATCGCTCTTATTTTCTTTGTCCAAAACTTCCTTTCTAAATTTTAATCCGTCTTCTTTGGACATAAAAATTACATCTTTCTCTCTTGTTAAATATGATATTAAACTGTAATCAGCGATGTGGTTTTTATTATTTAACCCGGATTTTAAATAATTAATAAATTCATCTAGTGTGAACTTTTCTACTTCTTCTGAATTTAAACCGCCTTTTTTTCCATATTTTAAAATTATTGGGCGAAGACCTGAAAAAGTTTTATTCAACACTTCTACTCTCCGAAATTTGCTTCTTGATGCAAGATTTGTTAATCTAATTAATTTATTTAAAAATAAATCCTTAAATTCTGGCCTCTTTTGTTTTTTTGTCTGATTCTTTATCTCTGATTTTGCTTTATCTACTATTTTAATTAAATCCTCTTCTCCGTATGGCTTGCCAATCCAAAGGTAAGTTCCTAAATAACTATATTTCTTCTTTAAGTTTAAGATAGTATTTTTAAATTTATCAGACTTCATGTCTAATTTATTCTTTAAGATTTTTTTAGCCAAATTTTTTAAAGCTGAATGAAGCTTTGAAGTATCTGTCTCTTTATCCTCTTCTAAAAGCTCTGCCAAATAAATATTACTATAGTTTAATTCTTTTAATCTTTTAGCCAATTTTTCTTCTAATACATCTGAAAGTCCTCTTTCAAATTCAAAAGTTGATGTGACAAAAAGAAGATTTTCAATAAATCTTTCAAATTTATCTGTAAATTCATTCAAGTTTTCTGATGATTTAAGTGCAACCTCATAAGTCTTAAGAAGTTTATTATAAACTTGGTATTCCTTTTCTATGAGTTTAAATATAAATTCAATTTCTCCTGCATCTATTTTATCTGAGAAAAATTTTCTTATCGCGTCCAAGTCAGATTTTGAATCATAAACTATATAGTCTACCGTGCAATATCTAACTGGCTTTAATGGAATGTTGAAAAAATCATAATATTTTTGTTCTGCTCCTAAATAGAATCCGCTAGATGTAAAATTTTTAGTTTCCCATCTTCCTATTTTTTCCCATTCTTCCTTATTCCAATTTTTCAGGAATTCATTATAACTTACCTTTATCTTCTTCTTCATACATCTCTCTAAAATTATATCTTAATAATCTTTGCTGTTTATAAAATATTAATAATTTTACAGTGGTCGCATAAACTTTTATATCCTATAATCTTGTTGTTTTTGCTAACTTCGGTTAGTTAGGGGAATCTGAAACTTCGGTTTTTATTCCCCTGTTATTATAAATAATCTTTTAAATTTTAGAATTATTTTTCTCTTTTAAGATTGATTTCATTTGTTTTTTTAATTCTGGGAGATTTATCTTTATTATATCCCAGACTATATCTAAATCGACTCCGAAATAATGATGAATCACGCGGTCTCTTGTTCCTGCAATTTTATTCCACTCAACTTCTTTAAACTCTTCTTTAAGATTCTTTGAAATATTTTTGACAGCCTCGCCTATTATTTCCAATCTTCTTATGTTTGCATCCTTAACATCTTTGTTGCTTACAAACTGATCTTTAGACAGATTTTTTATAGATCCTTCAATATCTGTAATAGCGTCTAAAATGTGTATCACATAAATGATATCATCACTTTTTATCATATTATTCTTATTTCCTCGTTTAATATTCTTTTTTTTAGATATTTGTTTATTGATTTATATGTGACTAAATCAACTCTTTTGCCTAACGCTTCTTCTAAGTCCAATGCAATACCTATAAATCCAAGACCTATATGCTTTGGAGGCTCAATTAATATATCAACATCGCTTTCCTTTTTCTGCTCACCCCTTACATAACTTCCAAAAATTCCTGCTTTTCTGATTTTCTTATCTTTTAATATTGGTAATATCTTTTGCTTCAATCTTTCTAAAGCAATGTTTGTCTCTCTCTTTGTAAAGTATTTATCTGCTTTTTCTTCTTCTTTAGATAGAATGGCTCTGTTCAAATTAACTCCCAAATATTTTCTTTTTTTCCCAACATTCTTACCATTCCTAACAGATATGACTCTATAGTAATATTTTCTTCCTTTTCTTTCCTTAACTTCTGTATATGGCATTATAATTGCACGTCTACATTATTTATAAATTTTTCTATGTGGACGTATTGACTTTCTGACTATCTCCTTTCTTTGTAAGATATAGGGAAAGACGTTTGTCTTTCCCTAATAAGCCAATGACAAAATAAGGAAAAACTAAGATCAGTGACTATGTTTAGCAATGTTTAAATTCTTTCTTTGTTATGAAAAGAAATGATAGTGGTGATAAACTTAAAGAATTATAAAATTGGAAAAGATATTTATGATTTGATTAAAAAGATAGAAATTTATTATAATAATGCAATTGTTGCTGTTCCTTCCTTGGAAATTAAGGAGGCAATTAAAAATACGAGCTTGACTATTTATGCACAGCATGTTGATTCCCAGGATCAGGGAAGGAGTACAGGAAAAATAATTCCTGAAGCGCTTGTCAGTCTTGGTGTTCAGGGATCTTTGTTGAATCATAGCGAAAACAAAATTAAAATTGGGGAGATTAAGAAGACTATCAAGAGATGTAATGAACTTGGCTTGAAATTGATTGTTTGTGCTTCTGATTTGAAAGAAGTTAAAAGACTTGTGAAACTAAGACCCTGGGCAATTGCATTTGAAGATCCAAGACTGATTGCAAGTGGAAAATCAGTTACGGAGCATGATTCCAAAGAGATAAAAGAGTTTGTTTCTTTGTTGGAAAATTCGGAAATAACTCCCTTGTGTGGTGCTGGAATTCATTCTGGAAAAGATGTTGCATCTGCTCTTGTTTTAGGATGCAAGGGAATTTTGGTTTCAAGCGTTGTTGCTAACTCTTCAAACCCAGAGAATTTTTTGAAGGAACTTGGAAGTTTGAATTGAAAAGAGTTATAAAAGGCCTTTGAAAAAGCCCTGGGAAAGTTAAGGCTTTTCATGATTGAAAAGAGTTATAAATAATCTTTTCTTTCTTTATATATGGAAAAGAGAGTTGTATTCTTAGGAAGCGATCATGCTGGTTTTGATGTTAAAAATAAAATTAAAAAGCTTTTGAAAAGAAAGTATGATGTTTTTGATTTGTCTCCTAAAAAGATAAAGGGAGATGATTATCCAGATATTGCTTTTAAATTAGGAGAATTTGTAAGAAGCCACGGGAGAAGCAAGGGAATTTTGATATGTGGTTCTGGTGTTGGGATGGCTGTGGCTGCGAACAAAGTTCATGGAATCAGGGCTGTGGCTGCGAATGATGAATATACTGCTAAAATGTCCAGACTTGACGGAGACTCTAATGTTCTTGGGCTTTCCGGAAGGCATGGAAGCTTTGCAAAGAAGAAGAAAATCTTGGATGTTTGGCTTAAAACAGAATTTTCTGATGAAGAAAGACACAAGAGAAGAATAGAGAAAATTAAAAGATATGAGGGGAGAAGATGAAAGATAATAACCTGTCTGACACTTTAATTGTAGAAAATGTTCTTAAAAAAAATAGAATAGTTATTGGTTCAAAGGGGATTCAATTTATTTACAATAGCCAAGCACATATTAAAAAAATGTTGAAAGGAGCTTTAGAAGTTTAAATGATAAGAAGAGTAATTCCTACAGTTTTGGTTAATTCCAAAGAAGAATTTGATGAAAGATTAGCAAAGCTTCTGCCAATAGCAGAGGAAATACAGATTGATTTAATGGATGGTGAATTTGTTGAGAATAAAAGCATTGATTTGTATGATCTCCCAAATTTGAAAAAATATAAGAAAGATTTTGAAGCGCATCTAATGGTAGAAAATCCAGGAGATTATATCAAAACTTTGAAAGAAAAAGGATTTTCTAAGATTATATTTCATTATGAAAGCTTGAAAAGTAATTCCAAAATTAAATCATTAATCCAGAGAATTAAAGACCTTGGAATGAAAGCGTTTATTGCGCTAAATCCTGAGACTGAAACTAAGGAAATTTTTGGATTTTTACATTTGACTGATGGAATCCTGTTTATGGGTGTTAATCCCGGAAAAGAAAAACAAGAATTTATTCCTGGAGTTTATAAAAAAGTTAGAGAAATAGAAAGATTCAATCCAGGAATTATAACTCAAGTTGATGGAGGAGTTGATTTGCATGTTGCCAAGGAGTTGGGTAAAATTGGAGTAGATATAATTAATTCTGGAAGTTTTGTCTCTGATTCAAGGAATCCGAAACAAGCTTTATTTAAACTTGGGAAGTGCTTTTTTGAATAGAGAAGACTAGGGCGATGTATTATAAATGTGCTGGAAGTTTTGTCTTAGACATTATAGATATTTATTTAGACTGACTTGTTTTGGTTTTAGCAATTTCTTAGCTCGGTAAATCTCTTTTATAATTTTCTTTCTTAATTTGAAGCTGTTGCCCCAGACTGCATAAGCCTGCCAGCCTTGAAAACTTTCCATTATTTTCCTATAGGAAATCTTCTCTTCAGAAAATCTTTTAACTTTAAATTTCATTCTTTTAATATTTCTTTTTCTTACTAACGTGACGTCCTCTGGGGCTTGAAAGCCCCAGCTTCCATCGTGATGCCTAATCTTCAATTACCCAAATAGTTCCATGATGTGCATCTTGATTTCGCACATATTCATTTACATAATCGACTTGGACAAAT